>Ga0307986_10000372_pt1 | contig 33378 bp, 35 predicted proteins | sample EllFjometageno82_FD_203170 | JGI IMG/M metagenome (GOLD analysis project Ga0307986, IMG submission 203170) | Marine microbial communities from Ellis Fjord, Antarctic Ocean - #82 | ecosystem: Environmental > Aquatic > Marine > Unclassified | place: Southern Ocean | collected 2014-10-09 | reverse complement strand
CACTTCAATCAAAATTAGAACTCTTAAAAGAAGTTAATAATTATACGAGAGCAAAAAGTGGGATTGTTCAACAAGTAACTGCAAGTTTTTCTGGAGAACATAAGTCTATAGAAATAATTAGATCAGGCGGTGAAGTACTAACAGATGTTAGGCCTTTAATTCGTTTTAATGTTTCTGTAATGCTCGAAAAAAATGGCAAAAAAGAAATTGGTGTTTACGGTATTGGTGGCAGACAGTCCTACGATGAATATCTTAAAGATGATAATTGGAAAAAAGTATGTGATGAGGCATTCAGAATTGCTTCGGTAAATTTAGATAGTAAACCTGCCCCTGCAGGAGAAATGAAAGTGGTTTTAGGACCAGGATGGCCAGCAATACTTATTCATGAAGCGATAGGCCATGGTTTAGAGGGAGATTTTAATAGAAAAAAAACATCTGCGTTTCATAACTTAATGGGCCAGAGAGTTGCAAGTGAAGGAGTTACAATTGTTGATGATGGAACTTTGCATAATAGAAGAGGAAGCTTAACAATTGATGATGAAGGAACCCCCACAGAGAAAACTGTCTTAATTGAAAATGGTATATTAAAAAACTTTATGCAAGATCGTTTAAACGCAAGATTAATGAACACTAGATCTACAGGAAGCGGAAGAAGAGAAAGCTACAAGCATGTAGTTCTCCCTAGAATGAGAAATACAATGATGTTAAATGGAAAATACTCCCAAGAAGAAATGATTAAATCAGTTGACAAAGGAATATTTGCAGTAAGTTTTGGCGGTGGTCAGGTAGATATCACTTCTGGAAAGTTTGTATTTAATTGCACTGAAGCTTATGAAATCATAAATGGAAAAATAGGTGCTCCCATCAAAGGGGCAACATTAATTGGTGATGGCCCATCAATCTTAAAGGAAGTTTCATTAGTTGGAAATAACATGATGCTTGACCCTGGTATTGGAACTTGTGGAAAAGCAGGACAGGGTGTGCCAGTTGGAGTAGCCCAGCCCTCAATCTTGATTGATAAAATGACTGTTGGTGGAACACAATTATAATTTATATGGTTAAAGACCAAGATTATTTAAAAAAAACAGCGTCTTTTTGCATAGATTTAGCAAAAAAATTAGGTGCAACAGATGCGACAGCAGCAGTGGGACACTCAATTTCTGAAACAGTTAATTTTAGAAATAGAAAACTGGATGAGTCCGACAGATCAGATAATCTAGGGGTTGGTTTAACAACTTATATAGGTAAAAAAAAATCTAGTATTTCATCATCAAATCTAACAGAGGATAATATTAAAACTCTAATAGAAAGATGTATCGAAACAACAAAAATTACACCGGAGGATGAATTTAATTCTTTACCAGATAAAGATTTGCTAGCAACAAAAATTAAAGATTTAAATTTATATGATGATAATCACATTAAGAATGAGGTAAAAATTGAATATTTGAAAGAAGTCGAAGAAGTTGCCCTTGAAAAGAAAGAAATTATTAATACAGAAACTGGTTTTACAGAATCTAAATCAAATTTTATATTAGCAAGCAGTGATGGTTTTTTAAATGGATATAAGTCATCATCCTTCTCAGCATCTTGTGTTGCTGTCGCAAAAAATACTAATAATAAAATGGAAAGAGATTATGAATTTACAAGCACCTGTCACTTACATGATATGCTTAGACCAAACCAAATTGGATCATTGGCGGCTAAAAAAACAATTCAAAAATTAAATCCTCAAAAAATAGAAAGTGAAAAAATAAGCATTATTTTTGATAGAAGAATTTCAAAAGGAATGTTAAGTGTTTTAGCAAGCGCAATATCAGCTGCCTCCATAGCAAGAGGAACTTCATTTTTAAAAGATAAAATAAATGAAGAAATATTTTCAACCTCAATAAATATTTATGATAAGCCTGATATAGTTAAAGGATTAGGTTCAAGAAATTTTGATGATGAAGGAGTTAAAACCAAGGAATTAAAATTAGTAGATAAGGGTGTTTTAAAGAATTACCTAGTTGATACTTATTATGGAAAAAAATTAAACCTAAAATCAAATGGTAGAAGCGGTGGAACAAGTAATTTATATTTTGAAAAAGGATCTATCTCATACAAAAAACTTTTAAAGATGAATCAAAAAACATTATATATTACTGAAACAATTGGACATGGAAGCAATTTGGTTACTGGAGACTATTCTGTAGGTGCAACAGGATTTATGTTAGAAAATGGAGTGTTTAAATACCCTGTTAGTGAAATTACTATAGCTGGAAATTTTAACGATATGTTTAAAAATATAATTTTAGCAGATGATCTTGAGTTTAAATACTCCACGAATGCTCCAACGATGTTAATAGAAGGTATGGTTGTTGCAGGAAAATAAAACCACTTGATATTTCAACCAGACTTGTTTAACTCAAACTTATCCACTTCGAAAATTTTTTCAAAAATTATTTTCTATTTATTTAAAATTTTATAACTTTTGAAGTATAGTGAGAATAGGTGCTAAGCTTATTTGCAGGCTTATCTTTTTCATACTGTCCAGAATCTATAAATTGATCTAGTCCAATAGAGGGAATTTTTTTTGTATATTCTTTTATTCTATCTTTATGTGGCAGGTGATTTCCAACAAAGATCGTTGTATCAATTGATATTCTTGTCCCACAATTTTTTTTTCTAAAAGTGTTGTGTATTGCAGCATATTCGTTTGATAATCCTTGATAAACTTCTAGTCTAGATCTTGGTGTAATAAATAGGGCATCTATATTGCTCATAAAATTATAGACACTTTAATCTTTTAGATAAAAAAGTAAAGTAAAAGCTAGTATAGGTCAGTAGGGACTTGCCGAAGTATAAAGAGTGTTATTTTTAATAACCAATAAAATTTTGAAATATTATTTTTCTATTAGTTCTTTATATTTATTTTTATTAATATTTAAACTAATTTTAGATTTTATTTTTGAAAATTCTGCAGAATATGTATTTATTTTAGTCAAAAATATTTCTGTTAATTTTGCTTTTAAATCTTTTTCTGTAGTTGATTTTAAAACAGAAAATTGATCTTCTAGTGTATCTAAAAAATTTTCACCTATATTGAGTTCACTTTTTAAAATAACTAAAATGTTATTTGAAAGAACTGCATCAATTGCTGCTGATGAATACATTGTAACAACACAATATGAATTCTGCAAATCCGACTTTAGATTTTTTTGAGACCAAACCCATTTAGAGGGTAGATTTTTCCATTTTAATTTTTTTAAGATATTTGCTTTTTTATCATAAGGGTGAAGTCTAATTGTTATATTTAAACCAATTTCATCGACCAAATAATCACTTATGTGTGCAATTTTATTTAACATTTCAGCATTTACTTCTGGAAATAGAGATAAAATAATTAATAAATTTTTGCTTAATTTTTTGTCAAAATTTATATTTTCAAAACTGTATCTTTGTAAGTCTGAAATTATTTTAATTCTGTTTTCTGGTATTCCTTGGGAGCTTAAAGTACTTTTACATAAATTATTAGAACAAGCCACAATATCAGGTTTTGATTTGCTGTTCCATTCGTTACAAGTAGAATGATAGGATAAAAAATTTTTAGAATGCAGCGTTGGATAAAAACCAATTGACTTAGTCTTTATTTCAAGACTTCTAAGTCCAATTCTTATCGGTTGTTCAAATATTTGATTTTGATAATTATCAAAATAGGTGATCGATTTTAAATTTACACTCCATTTTTTTAAAGAAGGTATATAGCGAAAAAAAATTGCAGCCTTACTACTTAAGGCTAATAGTTTTTCTGTTTTTATTAAATTTTTAAGTTTAATATCTTGATATTTAATTTTTTCATTTATTGTAAAAGCGCTTTTAAAAGAATTTAATAAAGAATTTATGTAGTCAGAAATTCCTAGCCAGTCTTCTGGTATAAATGCATTTTTTAATCTTAAATTTTTATATAGATTTTTTTTATTTTTTAAATTTTTATAAAACCAAGGTAAGGTTTTTACAGTTTTATTGTTATCCACTAGCCAATTTGGATATTCACCAAAAATAACTCCCTGTACTATTGAATTTTTGAAATTAGATGAATTTATTAGGTCATGAAATAGATAAACATCCCCACTTGGCGGACTTGTTTTATTTGTTTTACTAAGTTTTGCAAAAAAATAGTTTTCAATTAAATAAAAAATTATTTTTAAATAATTTAATAATCCTTTAAAAAATATTACTAGTTTCTCTAGAAATAAAAATAAATTCAGGCCCCCAGGTGTTTTGATGTCATATTTATCTTTTAGATTATCTTTCAAAAATTGAATTAAAAAATAATTTTCTGAAATAATTGAAATATTTTTATCTTTTTTAAATTCTTTAAGATATTGTTCTATTGATAATAATTGACAAATATATAAAAAAAAATTTGATGATCGATTATCTTTTGAAGCTATACTGTTCATAAGCCAATGAGTGGAGTCATTAAAATAATTTCTCTGTTCTTCTATCCAATTCACATAATTTTTTCTTTGTTCGTTGCTATTTAGATAAATAGCATTATCTAAGGATATTTTTTTGTTACTTCCTATTTTTTTTTCTAATATTTTTAGCTTAAGGTAACTAACCCCAAAATAAATCCAATTATTACTATCTTTTTTATTAAAAAATCTGTGCTTTAAATTTATAGTCATTTACTATTTCTTCTTCTCTCATTTGCAATATCTCTAGCTCTGAAATTACATGCGATTTCTAATAGTAAAGACGATCTTAAAGCTATGGCTTTTGGAATCCATTGACTCTCTGATTTTGAGCAAGAGTAGTTTTTTATTGAGCTAATAATTTCTTCATCTTTAAATATATTATTAATTAATTTCTTTCTAATTTTGCCACCATCGCTTTTATCAATTTTTTTTAAAAATATCTGGTTACTTATAGACACTAACGCTTGTATCGTAAAAAATATCAACCCCTGCTGTCTAAGTTTAGTGATTTCTAACTCTGGTACAAGACGGGTTCTTAGACTTTTTTGAACCTGATCTAGAATTAATTTTATATAGATCAAGGACGAACCCCTGTTCAAACTATCAACAACATTAGTTTTAATTCTTGGATGAAAATAATAAGAATAAAGTTGTTTACGAACATATCTTGCTTCCCTGACGACACTTAATGCATTCCAACCAAAAGTTTTATCTTCCATCCACCTGAGGTTTTCATTAAAAAAAATATTATTTTTAATTAGCATTGTCCGCTTAATTAATCTTCCATTACAGCCAAATAGACCTAGATGACCCAAAGATGAATCATGAAGTTCTCTCTTCATAGCGTATAAAATTTCTTCATTATTAAATATCTTATCGTTCGGGTAGTTATATACACCAAACCTCTGGTTATCTTGATTTTCAAATTTCTTAAAGTCAGAAAAAACGTACTCGCAATTATTATTTTTTGCAATTTCATACAAAACTGTAAGAGCCTCTTCGTCTATGCAGTCATCAACATCACAAAAATAAATATATTCACCAACAGACTTTTTTAATCCTAGATTACGTGCAGCTGCGGGACCGCTATTTGATTCTAATGACAATATCTTTAAATTTCTAAGTTTATAGCTTTTTATATGATTTATGCTGTTATCTGTAGATGCATCGTCCACAATAATAATCTCACAATCATTAATATTTTTTTGTGCCAATAAAGCACTCAAACACTTTTTTATGAAAAATTCTCCGTTATAAATAGGTAAAATTATACTTATATGGATTTTTTCTTGCACGATTTAATTTTTTTGATTTTTTAAAACTAGTTATATTTATCAAAAGGCAATGTGCCTCTATTAGGAATTTGTTTCCCCGCTTTGATCAAACCCTTACCTGCATACTCAAGAGCTGTAGCAGGGTCATGAGGTCTGCCATCACAAAAGTCACAAGCAGGGAAAAAATTTTTCATTTTAACAAGCTTGCTTATTTTATTTTTTAAATCTCCATTGGTAGAGAATAGATCTACATAATCAGCTTTATTATCAGGTATAGCTTTGAGATTTGCCGCATTTGCGATGAACGGACATGTATAAAGTTTACCACTTAAAAGTGTGTATAAAGCTGTAGCGCAGCACTCTTTAAATACTTGCCGAAGACGAGAAACAGATCTGTTATTTTTCTTTATTGTACTGCAATCAACCCAATTACCCGCAGGCTTTCTATAAAAACCAATACCATGTTTGGTTAAAGCCTTAACAACTTTATCCATATTTCTTGAAAGGTGGTCATAATCTGTTAGATAAAAATTTAGTCTCTTACCATGAAACATTTCCAGCTGCTCATCTTTTGGGCATATAGTTGCGTTGGAATAAATATAGACACTTCTGTTAGGGTCTTGATCAATTATATTCTTTGTTATTTCAGCCCAATTTTTATTCATCAAAGGCTCACCACCAATTATTCTGTATTCTGATATATGATCAACATTTTCACTTAAAAGTTTTACGGCTTTTAAAATTTCATTATCTGTATTTTTCTGTGCTACGTAATACTGCATTAGGTTAGCACAACTTTCACAGTTCATAGAACATTTAGTTGTAATTACTACATCTATACTTTTTAAGTATGTTTTTGTGTCGTCAAAGTAAAGTTCACTAAGCTTAACAGTGGTTGCAACTTTATTTCTCATATAACTTTGAGATGTACGATATTTATGATCTTCAACTTTAAAATCTTTAAGCAATTCAAGAGGAGAGTAACATTCATTAAAGCCCAAGTCAGCTAATTGCTCTGCACAATTTTCTAAGGTATGGTGAGCTATTACAAATTTAGCTTTCTTAAAATATTTAGGTAGATCTGCGGTATAGATAACTTTATGTCCGCAAAAAAGATCTTTAGTTTTTCTTATTTCATTATCACAAAAAGCAGTTACTTTTATCCCATTGTCTTCACATGCTTTAGCAATAGCTTCTGATTCTTCTGTTAGGGCATATATAATAACTGGTTCATTAGAATTTTTTAAGGACTCTAAACAATTATATTTAACATTTCGTTCCATTTGTGCAAAATAACATGTTTTTTTTATTTTAAAAAGGATTAAAGGTAGTATTTACATGATAAAATTATCTAAAATTACAAAATATATATGAAAGTCAATCAAACCAAATTAAAACTATATTGTGATGGACCTAATTTGAACGAGATAAACATAGATCTTGGCACTCAAATAGACGGTTATACATTTAACCCCTCTATTTTTAAAAAAAATGGTGCAACTGATTATATTAAATATAGCAAAGAGATACTCGAGAAATGTTCTAACAAACCAGTGTCTTTAGAAGTTTTTGCTGATGATGAAAGCGGAATGATAAACCAAGGGAAGGTACTTAATAAACTTGGAAACAATGTATTTGTAAAAATTCCAATAACTTTTACCAATGGTGACTCTACTCTAAAAGTAATTCAAAAATTACTAGATGAAAATATAAAACTAAATATAACTGCAATTTTTGTTATAGATCAAGTAAAAGAGCTTTTACAAACTATTAAAGACTCTGAAACTATAATTTCAGTTTTTGCAGGAAGAATATACGATTGTGGCATAGATGCAAAAAAAGAAATGATAAGCATCAATAAACTCATTAAAGAAAATAGTAAATGCAAAAGTCTTTGGGCCAGCACAAGAATGGCTTATGATTATATAGCAGCAGAAGAAACTGGGACAGACATAATCACAATGCAAATCTCACATATTAAAAAATTGAAAATGATAGGGATGAGTCCCAAAGAGTATTCTCTAAAAACTATAAAACAATTTTATGAGGATGCAAAATCTTCTGGTTTTAGAATTTAGAAAGCAAAACAATTTTTACCATACTGTTCTTCCTCCATCCATTATTAAAGATTGACCAGTCATATAACAACTGTCGTCAGTTGCTAGGAATTGAATTGCTTTTTTATAGTCCGTTTTTGTTGCCAATCTATTTAAAGGAATTCTTTTAATTATATTTTTTTTTAAAAATGTAGGTTGATTATTAAATACTGCACCAGGAACCAGTGTATTACACCTTATATTTTTATGCGCCCAATAAGTGGCTAAATATTTTGTTATTCCGATTACTGCATGTTTTGATATTGAATATCCGATCGGCTTAAAATTTTTTACTTTATTTATATTCTCACTTTTGTGATAAACTCTTTGATCTGGAGCTGTAATACCAAGATCTGACGAAATATTAATAATTGAACCTTTTTTTTTAATTTTCATGTGTTCTCCAAATACTTTAGAACAAATAAACGTTCCAATTATACCAACCTTAAGTTCTTTAGTTAGGTTTTCAATAGAATAATCCTCAACTCTTCCTGTAAAGGAACCCTTATATTTGTCCATCTGTGGATTCACGTCAGCATTATTAATTAGCACATCAATTAATAATTTTTTTTTCTTTAACTCTAAACTTACTTTTTTTACTTGTGACTCTGATGAAATATCACAAAGATAGCTATGAATTGCAGTATTTTTTTTTATTCTTTTTTTAAGTTTATTATGAATTAATAATAAATTTTTTTTATCAATATCAATTAATATTATATTAAATCCCAGCTCATTTAATGCAAGGGCATGTTGGAAACCTAATAAGCCTGCAGCACCAGTTATTAATGCATTTTTTTTATTCAACATAATTACTTACCTTGTTCTGTATTACATCTATTCTAAGAGATTGCAATTCTTGTATTTTAAAAACTGACATTTTTTATTTAAGTGATTATTGTTTTAATCTCATATCATTTTTAAAACATATATTGCATTTATCTATATCCATATTTTTTAAGAGAATTAATTGAAATAAAAAATAGAGATTTGATGTTCCTAAAAAAAGTTAATTTGTTATAATTCTTATTAATTTTCCAAAGCCAAAATAAATTTTTAAGTTTATTACTTCCCAAAGAATTTTTTGTTAGTCTATAAAAAACAGTGTTTTGGTGAAATTTTTTCGCTAGTTCTATTTTTTTTAAAATTTTACATTTAAATGGGAAATCTTCTAAAACAGCAGCTTTTGGGAATCTAGTAGTTTTGACAATACTTCTTAGTACCACCATAGTGCTAGTTCCAATTGAGCTATTATTGATAAATATCTCAAAATTAAAAAAATCTGGTGTTATTATTTTATTTTTAAAAGTTTTCTTTTTATTTTTTTCAAAAAATGGGGTGTAATCTGTATATGTGAAATCGTAATTATTTTTTTCCATAAAACCAACTTGATCTTTAAGTTTGTTCGGAGTCCATAAGTCATCAGAGTCTAAAAATGAAATATACTTTGAATTTGACAACCTTATTCCCAAATTACGAGCAAACGAAACACCCTTGTTTTTTTTTAAATAAATTATTTTAATTTTATTATTTTTGGTAAATTTTTGAATAATTTTTTTTGAATTATCTATGGAGCAATCATCTATTATTAAAAGTTTCCAATTATTGTAACTTTGATTAAGAACCGAATTAATTGTTTCTTCTAAAAAAAATCCTTTATTGTAATTTGGTAAAATAATATCAACAAAATCGCTCATTTATTTTTTCAATTCTGCCTGAGCTGCGGATAATATCGCAACAGGAACTCTAAATGGTGAGCAAGAAACATAATCAAGCCCTGTGTTTGAGCAAAATTCTATACTTTTGGGGTCTCCTCCATGCTCTCCACAAATGCCGAGCTTAATTTTTTTATTAGTTTGTTTTCCTCTTTCTGATGCAATTTTAATTAATTCTCCTACTCCATTTTGATCGAGACTAATAAAAGGGTCAATTTCAAATATCTTATTATTTAAATAATCATTTAAAAATTTACCTGAGTCATCTCGGCTAATGCCAAATGTTGTTTGAGTTAGATCATTTGTGCCAAAGCTAAAAAAATCAGCATATTTTGCAATTTCTTTTGCTTGTAGTGCAGCACGTGGTAGCTCAATCATAGTTCCGACAATATAGTCAATTTTAATTTTATGTTTTTTTTGAACTTTATCTGCAATACGATCAACAAGCATTCTTAATATTTTTAGTTCCATATCGGTAGAAATAAGAGGAATCATTATTTCAGTTATAGCGGATTTTATTTTCTCCTTTTTACATTCAATAAGAGCTTCAAATATAGCTTCACATTGCATTTCGTAAATTTCTGGGAAAGAAATACCAAGTCGACATCCTCTGTGTCCTAACATCGGGTTTTGTTCGTGTAGTTCTTCTATTCTGTTTTTAACTTCTTTAAAATCTAAATGAATTGAGGTTGCAACCTCTTCAATTTCATTTTCTGTTTTTGGTAAAAATTCATGCAATGGCGGATCAAGAAGCCTAATTGTAACAGGCAATCCATCCATAATTTTAAAAATAGATTTAAAGTCATTTTTTTGATGAGGTAAAAGTTTTGCTAAAGCATTGTTTCTTTCTTCTTTAGATTCAGACAAAATCATTTCTCTTACAGGTAGAATTCTCTCTTGATCGAAGAACATATGTTCGGTTCTACAAAGGCCAATCCCTTCAGCTCCAAAATCTCTTGCAACTCTAGAGTCTTTTTTGGTTTCGGCATTCGCTCTTATTTTTAATTTTTTGAATTTATTTGACCAGCTCATAATGATTGAAAAATAAACTGAAACTTTTGACTGAACAGTTGGAACAATACCAAGCATAACCTCTCCACTTGCGCCATCAATAGTAATCATATCACCTTCTTTGACAGTAATTTTTCTTGATTCAAATTGTTTTAAATCATAGTTGATTGAAATTTCATTCGCACCTGAAACACAAGGTCTTCCCATGCCACGAGCTACTACTGCAGCATGACTAGTCATTCCGCCTCTTGCGGTTAAAACACCTTTTGCTGCATGCATACCATGAATGTCTTCAGGGGATGTCTCTACTCTAACCAAAATTGTATTTTGCATCATTCCATTAAGTCTTTCGGCTTCTTCAGCGCTAAAAACTACTTTTCCAGATGCTGCACCAGGTGAAGCTGGTAAGCCTCTAGCAATAACATTTTTTTTAACTTTTTTATCTAAAGCTGGGTGAAGCAAAGTATCTAAAGTATTAGGGTCAATTCTCAAAATTGCTTCTTGTTTTGAAATTAACTTTTCTTTTACCATATCAACTGCAATTTTAATTCCAGCCTCAGCAGTTCTTTTTCCTGACCTAGTTTGTAGAATCCATAATTTATTATTTTCAACAGTAAACTCTACATCCTGCATATCTTTGTAATGTTTTTCTAATTTATACAGAATTTTTCTTAAATTTTGAAAAACTTTTGGCATTGTCTCTTCCATGGATTCTTCTTTTGAACGAGCAATTGTTTTGGCTTTTTTTGTTATATGTAGAGGAGTTCTCGTTCCAGCTACAACATCTTCTCCCTGAGCATTAATTAAGTACTCACCAAAAAAAACATTTTCACCAGTCGAAGGATTTCTTGTAAAGACAACGCCAGTAGAACATTGATCACCCATATTTCCAAATACCATAGATTGTATATTAATTGCTGTTCCCCAATGATCTGAAATTTGATTTAATTTCCTATAAGTTTTTGCTCGCTGACTATTCCACGATAAAAACACTGCATTAATTGCACCATAAAGTTGTTCCTGAACATTCTGTGGAAAGATTTTTTTAGTTTGTTTCTTAACCAATTTTTTGAATCTTTGTATTAGTTCATCCAAGTCACTTTCTTCAAGTTCGGTGTCTAACAAAACTCCTTTGTTTAATTTCTGATTATCAATCATTTCTTCGAATAAATGTCCCTCAATATTAAGAACCACGTTGCTATACATTTGAATAAATCTTCTGTAACAGTCTTTAGCAAATCTTCCATTCAAAGTTTTTTCTGTTAAAGCTTTTACCGTTTGGTCGTTCAGCCCAAGATTAAGAATAGTATCCATCATCCCGGGCATAGAAACTCTTGCTCCAGAACGCACAGAAACTAACAAAGGGGTTTTTAAGTCACCAAATTTTTTGTTTGTTAATTTTTCAATAACTTTTAATTCTAGTAAAATTTTTTTTAAAACTTTTTTTGGTAATTTTTTTTTATTCTTATAAAAAAGATCACAAACTTCAGTTGAAATTATAAAACCAGGAGGTACAGGTAAACCTAGTTTTACCATTTCAGCTAAATTAGCACCTTTGCCCCCCAGTATACTCTTAAGGTTTTTAATCTTTTTAATTTCTTTACTATTAAAATTTAATACTGAATTGCTCAATTAAATCCACACATAGTTTTTTTAAAAATTTAACAAATTATTTAAAAAAAATATACGTTTAATTAAATAAGATATTTGCCATACACACTTATAAACTAGATAAGTATGTATGATTTGTAAATATTGTAAATTATTTAAGTAACTTTTTGTATGTAAATATTACAGCAAAAACAATTATTAAAGCTGCTATGCCTTGGTCTCCAAGAGTATTAATTAATGAGATTAAGTTTTTTGTTACTTGAGAACCAAAAAAAGCTACATCTGGTCCAAATATTATTTCAGCAATGACTGAAACTGCCAACAAAAGAACTCCAACTTCTAAAAATTTATTTAAATAAAATTTGATTTTATTAATCCAGTTTATCATAATTCTTTCTTTATTTAGTCATCACCTTAGATTGTAAATAATCTAAGGTGATAATTATTAATTTTAGCTTATTTATAAAAGCCTAAAATGATAATTGCAGCTACTAATCCTACTATACCTGCATCACCTAACGCTTGAACTAATCCTGTAATGTTAGATGCAATGTCACCTACGAATGGAACATTTCCACCCAATAGGCTAACTACGATACCCAAACCAAGTAATGATATAATTACTTTAGTTAAGCTATCAAACGTTGCGCTTAATCCAGTTAATATTTTCATAAGTACTCCTTTTTTTTTTTATACAAAAACGAATCACATCGTTTTATGAGGAAACCGTAACATAATAGATTCTTAGATTCTCGCATTAACTCTTCTGCTAATGCATCTGAATTAAACAAATATGTGGAATTCTTACTGTAAAACTCATTTTGGACAATAATTAAGTTATAATTTTAATCCTGGACCTTTTAAATATTTAGCAGACGGATCCAATGGCCACCTTGATTTAGCTGTAAAATCTAATCTATTGATTAATTTTTTTTTGTATCGTTTTATCCCTGCCCACGCAATCATTGCAGCGTTATCACCACAAAATTTAAAATTAGGAAATAGTGGTGTAAAACTCATTTCTTTACAAACTTGAGTTAAATTATCTCTTATAGATTGATTGGCAGCAACACCTCCGGCAACAACAAAAGATATTTTATCTTTTAATTCAGTTTTATTTCTAAATTGTTCCATAGCTACTTTAGTTTTTTTTATTAAAATTTTATTCACTGTATTTTGAAAAGAGGCAGCAAGATTATACTTAAGCTGAAGATCTCCATTAATATTTTTTGACTCTCTTAAAACAGCAGTCTTGAGGCCCGCAAAAGATAAATTACATCCTGCACGATTAATAATTGGTTCTGGTAATTTATAAAAATTCTTGTCCCCAAGTTTTGAAAATTTTTCAATATTTGGACCACCCGGATATCCAAGGTCTAACATTTTTGCTGTTTTATCAAAAGCTTCACCTAAAGCATCGTCAATTGTTGTTCCAAGTTGTTCGTATTCACCAACATCTTTTACTATAAGATATTGTGAATGACCTCCAGAGATTAACAAAAGTAAATAAGGGAACTTAATTTTATTTTCTAAACCAGGGCTCAAGGCATGACCTTCAAGATGATTAATGGCAACGAAAGGCTTATTACTAAAAGCTGCAATTGATTTTCCAATATTAAACCCAACAGTTAGACAAACCATTAAACCAGGTCCAGCTGTTGCTGCCACACCGTCCATTTCATCAATAGTTAATTTACTATCCTTCAATGCCTTGTTAATAATAAAATCTATATTTTCTACATGAGATCTAGCAGCTAACTCAGGAACAACACCACCAAACTTTTCATGCTCTTTAATTTGACTAGACACAATATTTGATAGAATTATTGCAGAACCATCACTATTTTCTTGAATTACAGCAGCCGCTGTTTCATCACAACTAGTTTCAATTCCTAAAAATGTAATATTTTTTTTCATTAAATTATGAACACAATATAAGAATAGTATAAAATAAAACTCTTAAAAATATAAATTAATAATGAAAAAAATTACAATTGGAGCTCGTGGTAGTAAACTTTCTTTAGCCTATGCGGCTAAAGTTAAAAGACTGATACTCATGTCGGAGACTGGCCTATCCAGTAACGACATTGAGATCCAAAGTATTAAAACCTCAGGTGATATATTTCATGACAAAAAACTATCTGAAATTGGTGGAAAAAACTTATTTTGCAAGGAAATAGAAGAAAATCTAATGACAAAAAAAATAGATATAGCGGTACATTCCTTGAAAGATATGGCTTCTTTAGAAATAGCGTCCTTGAATATTGCGGCATATATTAAAAGAAACGATTTCAGAGATGCATTTATCAGCTTTAAGTATTCAAACGTTAAAGAATTAAAAAACTGCGTTATGGGCTCAAGCTCCAGGAGAAGAGATCTTCAACTAAAATTAATTAATAAAGACATTTTAGTTAAAAATATTAGGGGAAACATCGACACCAGAATTCAAAAACTAAAAGATGGTTTATATGATGGGATTGTTCTTGCTTTAGCAGGAATTGAAACTCTGAAGTTAGAAAAAAATGTTAAGCACATTTTTACGTCTGAAGAAATGTTACCTGCTGTTGGACAAGGTATTATTGCTGCTCAGTGCAGAAAAGATGACACAAAAATTAGCGAACTTTTAAAAAAAATTAACAATGAAGAAACAAAACAATGTGCCATAGCAGAGCGTAGCCTTTTGAAAACATTAGGTGGTGATTGCGATACAGCAGTCGGTGGTTTAGCAGTTATAGAAAACAATGAACTCATTTTATCTGCACAACTTTTTTCTGATAATGGAGATCAAGATTTTATACATAAGATAAAAGGCAAAAGAGAAGATGGAGCAAATATAGGATCACTAGCAGGAACAGAGCTTTTAAAAAAAGCAGGAAATAGTTTTAAAAAAAAATGAATATATTAACTACAAGGCCGTTAATAGACGCTGAAGATTTGATGGAAAAATTTTTTGCCTATGGCCATAAAATTATTCATCTGCCAACTTTAAAAATTTTTGCTATTGAAACAGAATTAATTAATTCAGATGATTTTGATGCTTTTGTTTTTACAAGTGCAAACGCGATTAGAAATCTTAAACTAACCAACACAAATAAAGACTTACATTGTTTTTGTGTAGGGTCGATCACGGAAAAAATTGCACGCCTATCAGGTTTTACCAATACTTCTTCTGCCGGCGGAACAATAAACGCTTTAAAAAATCTAATAATGATTTCAGACAAGGTTAATAAAAATTCAAAACTTGCTTATTTTTGTGGTGACAATGTTTCTTATGACCTAGATTTAGAACTAATAAAAGAGGGTTTGAAAATAAAAAAAATTATAAATTATTCATCTGAAATTATCAGCGATCTAAACAATGAAAACAAAAAGCTAATAGAAAATTATCCACCTGATCTTATCTATATTTATTCAGCTAGGAGTGCTGAAAGTTTTGTGGCTATAGTGAAAAATTATGGGTTAAACCCATTAGTGACACAATCAACCGTTATGTGTATAAGTAGAAAAGTAGCAAGTATTTTTAAGTCCCGTGGATGGAAAAAAATTGAAATTTTTAATCCTGGTGATGAAATTTTAAAATTGAAAGACCTAGGCTAATGAATGTATTAGAAAATTTTAAAGATTTATTTTTAGAAGTTTGGAAAAACGGAGTTTCAGGAATAAATATTTCTGAAATAATTATTGCTTTAGTAATTTTTCTTTTTTTTCTTTTTCTAAGAGGAATATTTGCTAAATTTGTTGTTAAAAGGCTAGAGAAATATGTCTTAAAAACAACTAATAAGTTTGATAATTCTCTAGTCTTCTCCATGGAAGGTCCAGCAAAGTTTTTTCCAATCGTCCTTGGATTTTTTGTTTCGACAAGTTTTTTGACTGTTGAGAGTAATGTTGTTGACATAATCAATAGATCACTAATTACAATTTTAATCTTTTGGTCTTTTCATCAAATCATTGGTCCATTTTCAACAGTAATCAAGTCTGTAGGAAGTTTACTTTCAAGAGATTTAATTAATTGGATTATTAAAGCTATAAAAGTTTTAATTTTAATACTAGGAGCTGCTGCTGTATTAGAACTTTGGGGAATAAAAATTGGCCCAATTATTGCAGGATTAGGTTTGTTTGGTGTTGCGGTTGCATTAGGAGCACAAGATTTATTTAAAAATTTAATTTCAGGAATATTGGTATTAGTTGAAAGAAGGTTTCAGGTCGGTGACTGGATATTTGTTGATGGAGTAATAGAAGGAACAGTTGAAGGTATTGGCTTTAGATCAACCGTAGTAAGAAGATTTGATAAATCCTTAGCTACAATTCCAAATTTTCAATTTGCAGAAAAGGCAGTGATTAATAACTCACAAATTACTAATCGTAGAATTAATTGGATAATTGGAGTCGAGTATCGGACGACGGGTGAACAATTAAAAAATATTAAAGACCAAATAGAAAAATATATAAGAGAGAATAAAAATTTTGCCGTAAATGATAATGCAATCTTATCCGTTAAGATTGATCAATTTGCTGCCAGCTCGATTGATATAAAACTAATATGTTTTACTCAAACCAAGCAATATCAAGAGTGGATGAATGTTAAAGATACTCTTGCTTTGGAGATAAAGAACATTGTTGAAAAAAATAAAGCTTCTTTTGCTTTCCCAAGCACTTCAATTTATGTGGAAAAAAATTAATGAATTCTATTCTTATTTTATTTAACGATATCGTTAGGCTTTATATTTGGGTTTTAGTTATTAATGCAGTAGCGAGCTGGCTAGTAGCTTTTAATGTTATAAATACAAATAATCGTTTTGTATATTCAGTTCTAGAGATTTCTCATAAATTAACAAACCCACCCCTAAGGTTTGTTAGAAGCTTTATGCCAAATCTTGGCACAGTAGATATTTCACCGATAGTACTCATTTTAGCTTTAGTCTTTTTTAGAAACTTTATTAATGAAATATTTTATAAAGTTGTATTGTAAGAATGATATTGGATGGAAAAAAAGAAGCAGCTTTATTAAGAGAAAAAATTAGAAAAGAAATTTTAGAAATTAAAAAAAAATTTAATAAATCTCCAAGCCTATCTGTTATTTTAATTGGTGATTATGCACCAAGTCAAATTTACGTAAGAAATAAAGAAAAAAACTCTAAGGAGGTCGGGATTACTTCTGAAGTTATTAAGTACTCAAAAGAAGTCGATGAGTCAGAAATTTTGAAAAAAATTGAAGAACTTAACAACAACGAAGATGTTTCTGGAATTCTTGTTCAGCTACCTTTGCCAGCTCACATTAGCAAAGAAAAAATTATAAATGCAATTAAACCTTCAAAAGATGTAGACGGATTTCATCCGGTAAATGTTGGCAACCTTTCGTCGGGATACAAGGCCATAATTCCCTGCACTCCTTCTGGGTGTTTGTTGCTAATTCAAAAAATAGAAAAAAATTTAACAGGTAAACATGCTGTCATAGTTGGAAGGTCTAATCTAAATGGTAAACCTATGGCACAACTTCTACTTAAAGAGGATTGTACGGTCACAATTGTTCATTCAAAAACTAAAGACTTAAAGTCAGAGTGTCAGAAAGCCGATATCTTAATCGTGGCAGTTGGCGTTGCAAATTTAGTTAAGGGAGATTGGGTAAAAAAAGATTCTATCATTATCGATGTGGGCATAAATAAAGTTGCAGATAAACTGATAGGAGATGTTGATTTTGAAGAAGTTAAGGACAAAGTAAAAGCTATAACTCCGGTGCCAGGAGGCGTGGGCCCAATGACTATTGCCTGTCTTTTAAAAAATACTTTAGAATGTTTTAAAGCTCGTTAGATTTTTTACTATCTATTTTAAGATATTTACTATTCCTAAATCTTATAACAACTGTTGCTATAGACACGATTAATATTGCAAGAGCAATATAAATTAAATTTGCAGGGTCACTATTTTTATCTTGAAGGATTATATATCTGGCAAGAGCAGTAATTGCGATCACAAGAGGATAAGTAATTCTTACTGATCTAGTCTCCCAATATGATCTGACTAAACCAAGAACTTCTATATAAATAAACATTAATAATAAATCAGCTAGACCAACAGTTCGTGTTTCATACATAACTGACAACTCTACAAAGAATGCAATTATTGTTGCAACTAAAACAGCAAGCACTGCAACTAGTTGTATGTTTCGAATTGCTTTATTCATTACAAGAATCGTATCAGACTTTTAAGATTTATTTAACTGTTTTGAGTGAAATTTAATAAATTTTTCTATTTTGATTTTATTAAATGTCTTATTTTCTTCAAATGACACCTGTTTCATCGAATAAGCGTTGCTAGAAGTCTTTCTAGACATAATTGTTATGTTACCTTTGTAAACTTTAAGAACAATGACACCATTAACTTTATTTTTATTTTTGTCTATAATTTTTTGTAAATTGAGCCTTTTTTTAGAAAACCAGTAGCCATTATAAACAAGCTCAGCATATGCTGGCATGATGCGTTCTTTCTTGTGCATTGTTTCTTTATCCAGAGTTACAGATTCCATAGCTCTGTGAGCATCATATAATATAGTTCCTCCTGGTGTTTCATAAACACCTCTTGATTTAATACCTATAAATCTATTTTCAACTAGATCGACTCTACCCACCCCGTTTTTTCCTGCAATTTGGTTTAATTTTTCTAACAAGTTCGAGGGACTAAGTTTTTTTCCGTTAACTGAAATAGGTTCGCTATTTTTGAAACCAATTTTAACAATCGTTCTTTTATTTGGTGCCTTTTCTGGGGAAATCGTTCTTTGAAAAATAAATTCTGGTGCTGAATTTTTAGGGTTTTCCAAAGCCTTACCTTCAGTTGAAGTGTGAAAAAGATTATCATCTACTGAGAAGGGAGGTGCTCCTTTTTTATCTTTAGGTATTGGAATATTATTTTTCTTAGCATATTTAATTAAATCAGTTCTAGAAGTTAAACTCCACTCCCTCCACGGTGCAATAACTTTTATTTTTTTTCCAAAAAAGGCGTATCCTAATTCAAACCTAACTTGATCATTTCCTTTACCCGTAGAACCGTGAGACACAGCATACGCACCATATTTTTTTGCTATTTCAATTTGTCTTTTTGCTATTAAAGGTCTTGCAATAGAGGTGCCCAATAAATAAGCACCTTCATACAAAGCGTGTGCTCTTAACATAGGAAAAACATAGTCTTTAACAAAAATATTTTTAAGGTCTTCAATAATTATTGTTTTAACACCAAGTCTTTTAGCATTTTTAATAATTTTTTTTTTATCAATAACTTGACCAATATCAGATGTATAAGCAATAACTTCTGCTTTATAGTTTTCTTGCAACCATTTTAAAATGATCGAAGTATCGAGGCCACCAGAGTAGGCTAGAACAATTTTTTTCATTAATTAATTAAGTGCAATTTTTTTTTGCTACTTCATACGCTTTAGAAAAACCTATCATTGAATAATGGTCTACTGTTTGTGATCCTTTGGGCTCATTGGCTATAAGCATTATGTTTGATGCTTTTTTCATAAGTTTTATAAATTTTCTCTCTCGTTTTTCATCCGCTATCCAAGCAAAATTTTCTTTAGAAAAAAAAGCATAATTATTTCGACCTGATTTTGCATTTACAGTAGACGTTTTGTAAACATATCCACTAGTAACACTAACTTCATCCTTTATATTTTCTTGAGGTCTAAAAGTTACAAATAGTTTTGATGGCTCCCTTTTAAAATTTTTTGGTGATCTTGTTTTAGGTTTTGACTGCGCAAAACAAATTTTACCCTGCTCGGTAGTTGCTGTAAAAACCTGCCAATCTTTGAATGTTCCGTTAGATACTGGATTCGCTGCAAAGGTTTTTGAAGCAAACATAACAATGATTGATGTTAAAAATATTTTTTTTAAGTTCATGATAAAATTTTTATACTAAATTAAATTAATTTCAATGTTTTGACAATTACGGTGTAGGATTAGGATTATTTGTGTGGATTAAATTTATTTTCTCAATAATTTCATTACTAAGGTCATTATCAACAGTTCTAATATTTTCTTTTAGTTGTTCCATAGTTGTTGCTCCGATAATATTACTTGTCATAAAAGGCCTTGAGTTAACAAAAGCAAGAGACATTTGAGTTAAAGTAAGTCCGTTTTCTTTTGCTAATTTGTAATAATCATCAACAGCTTTTTTTGCATTATCTTCTTTATATCTAGTCCAGAAATCTCCAAACAGACCAATTCTAGAATTTTTTGGTATTTGATCGTTTCTATATTTTCCGGAAAGATAACCTAGAGCAAGAGGTGAATAAGCTAATAGGCCAACATTTTCTCTGCAGGAAATTTCAGACATTCCAATATCGTAAGCTCTATTCAATAAATTATAAGGGTTTTGTACAGAAACTATTCTTGGAAGGTTTAGCTGTTCTGCTACTTCTAAAAATTTAGACAATCCCCAAGGCGTTTCATTTGAAACACCAACGTACCTAATTTTACCTTGATCAACAAATTTTTTTAAAGCTTTTAAAACAGACCTAAGGTCATTGCATTTTTCCTCTTTCGAATCATGTTCGTAATTTCTTTTGCCAAAATAATTAGTATTTCTTTCTGGCCAATGTAATTGATATAGGTCGATGTAGTCAGTTTGCAATCTTTTTAAACTACCTTCAATAGCTATAGCAATATTTTCTTCAGTATAATTTCCGCCACCATTTCTTATCCACTCTACACCTGGCCCAACCATTTTAGTTGCTAAAATAATTTTCTCTCTTTTTTTACTTTTTATAAACCAGTTACCAATAATTTCTTCTGTTTTACCTTGTGTTTCTTGTCTTGGTGGAACAGCATAAACTTCTGCCGTGTCAAAAAAATTCACGCCTTGATCAAAAGAATAATCCATTTGTTCAAAGCTTTCTGCCTGTGTGTTTTGTTCGCCCATATTCATTGTTCCAAGACAAATTAAACTCACATCTATATTTGTATTACCCAACTTTTTAAATTTCATAACATTTAATTACTTGATTTTTATTTAATACTAAAGAGTTATTTGTTTTAGGGTGCTGGGTTAGGGTAGTTGTGGTGTATTAAATCAATCTCATTAATAGTTTCATCGTCGAGTTTTATGTTAATACTTTCAATATTTTCTTTGAGTTGTTCCATGGTTGTTGCACCAATAATATTACTAGTTACAAAAGGTCTAGAGTTGACATAGGCGAGAGCCATATGCGTTAACGACATATTTTTCTTATTAGAAAGTTTATAATATTCATCAACTGCTTCGTAAGCTTTTTTTTTTCTATATCTCCCCCAAATATCTGCATACAAACCCATTCTTGAATCTTTAGGCATCTCATTATTTCTATATTTGCCAGATAGGTAACCAAATGCTAAAGGTGAGTAAGCAAGTAGACCAACATTCTCGCGCATAGAAATTTCTGACATACCAACATCGTAAGTTCTATTTAAAAAATTATATGGATTTTGAACTGATACAATTCGTGGTAAATTATTAACTCTATTTAATTTTAAATATTTTGAAAACCCATAAGGAGTTTCATTTGATATGCCAATATGACGAATTTTTCCTTGTTTAATAAATTTTTCTAATATTCTTAAAACAGACTCAAACTCATGCCACTTTTTTTCATTTTTATCATGTTGGTAATCTAGTTTGCCAAAATAATTCGTATTTCTTTCTGGCCAGTGTAATTGGTACAGATCAATATAGTCTGTCTTTAGTCGTTTTAAACTTTCACTAAGAGCAGATTCTATTCCTTTTTCATAGTATTCATTACCTCCACCTCTTATCCATTTAAATCCAGGCCCAGTAATTTTTGAGCCTAATATAATTTTATCTCTATTTTTTTTTTGTAAAAACCAGTTACCAATAACTTTCTCTGTTTTTCCATACGAATGGTCCATAGGCGGTGTTGCGTAAAGTTCTGCGGTGTCAAAAAAATTAATACCTTGCTCTAGGGCGTAGTCCATTTGAGCGAATCCATCGGCCTCAGAATTTTGCTGACCCCAAGTCATCGTTCCTAAACAAATTAAACTTACTTCTAAGTCTGTAGCTCCAAGTTTTTTAAATTTCATAATAATACAATTTTTTGAGTTAATTAGAATATAGCAAGCAAGTAAAGAAGACAGGTATTGAAAAGTATGAAAAAACTCTTATATTGTAATATATATGAAATTTAACAAACAAGATTCAACAGCAAAATCATCAGTTTCTGAAGAAATAATTGACCAAGGTCTAAGAGCTTACATGCTTAAAGTTTACAACTATATGGGATCAGGAGTTCTCTTAACTGGTTTTATAGCTTTATTATTTTTTAAGCTTGCAGTTGTTACAGGTGAAGCTGGAGAGATAATGGGCTTAACTAACTTTGGTTCAACCATTTATACATCAGGTTTAAAATGGGTCCTTATGCTTGCTCCACTAGGGGTAGTCTTCTATATGAGTTTTAATATTGCGAAAATGACTGCAGCAAAAGCTCAAACAACATTTTGGGTGTTCGCAGCTTTAATGGGAGCATCTTTATCTTCAATCTTTTTAATGTACACAGGTGCTAGCATAACCAGAGTATTTTTTATTACTGCCGGAACTTTTGGATCAATGAGTATTTACGGTTACACTACTAATAGAGACTTAACAAAACTTGGTTCATTTTTAATGATGGGTCTTTTTGGAATTATTATTGCATCTGTAGTTAATATCTTTATGAAATCTTCAATGATGTATTTTGTTATATCTATTTTAGGAGTTTTAATTTTCGTTGGCCTGACGGCTTATGATACTCAAAAAATTAAGAACAGGTACCTTGAAAGTGATAGTGGAGAGTTGATGGGGAAAAAAGCAGTTATGGGTGCTCTAACACTTTATTTAGATTTTATAAACTTATTTATAATGTTGCTGAGACTTTTCGGTCAAAGAAGATAGTTATTTTACAGCTCTTAAATTATTCCATTTAGTTTTTTCTATAAGATTCAAAAGATCACTAGATTTTTCTAATATATTTCCATGTTTATCTTTAATACAAAACTTTTCACTATAACTTTTTGGTTTTAGATTTTTTAAAATTTTATAAATTGGTTTCTCAGAAGCCCGTTGATAGATGTCAAAAGAAATCTCTCTAGGACCAATAGATACCCCGTAGTCTTTCCAGGTTCCATTTGAGACCATTTTTCCATAAAGGTTTAAAATAGTCTGAAGCTCTTTTTTAATAAAAAAGATCTCTCTATCACTATTATTAGAAACATTATTTACAACTAATTTTAAGTTCCTCATATTTTATATTTATTAATTAAAAACATTTGAAAAATAGTAAAAATAAAAGTTATTGGTAGAATACCCCAGACTTTAAAATTTACCCAAAATTCCTCTGTTTGTGTTCTCCAAACATATTCATTTAATAAAGCTAAAGCGAAGAAAAAAAGTGTCCATCTTATAGTTAGTGTTTCCCAACCTTCATTAGACAAAGATATAGACTTACCAAGCATTTTTTTTAAGATAGGTTCTTTGGTAAAAAATCTCCCAAAGACTAAAGCTAACCCAAAAAAAACATTTATTATTGTTGGTTTTATGTAGAGAAATACTGGATTATTGAAGTACAAAGTGAGCCCACCAAAAAAAGATATAATTATTCCACCAATCAAAGGAATGTAAGGAATTTTTCTTTCAACAATATAACTAACAAGAACAGCGACTATAGTTGCAATAATAAGTGGTGGTATAGCGGTGCTTAAATTCTTTCCACTTTTTGAATACACAACAAAGAATATTAATAGGGGACCAAAGTCGGTAATAAACTTCAATAAAGACTTATTCACACTTTAATTCTAACATAAATCTATTTTTAAATAAATTTATATATTGATTTTTAATTAAAAGTTATTATCTTATACTCAATGAGTGCTAACGCTGCAAAATTTTCAATCGGATCTATTGTCAAACATAAACATTTTGACTTTCGTGGAGTAATTCATGATGTTGACTTTGAATTCAATAATTCCGAAGAGTGGTACCAATCTATTCCAAAAGAAGTCAGGCCAAGAAAGGATCAACCTTTTTATCACTTATTAGCAGAAAGTAATGACGTAACTTATGAGGCATACGTCTCAGAACAAAATCTTTTAATAGATAATTCAGAACAGCCAGTTAGACATCCTCTTATTAATGAAATTTTTGTTGGTAAAAAAGGATCGGGTTACTTGAAGCTTTCTAATTAAGCAGAAAGTACATTGCCAAAACAGAACATTATTAGATCAAATCTAAAACAAGTTGTTGTAATAAGCTATAAAATTAATGCCTAGTTGAGAAAATTAATACTTTTTTAGCTCCCTCTGAACTCTCAATTAGGCAGAACAAGTATCTTTCCTTAAAATAAAAACTGGTATATTCAAACTACATCAAAATGTTTAAATATTTTTCATCCAGCAATATCTATTTATTAATTCAGAAATTAATTAAACTTATTAATTCAATTTTTTTTTTGATATTAGTAATCGGCTTAACATTTGCTCTAATTCTATCGCCACCTGATTATTTACAAGGTGATGCAGTTAGAATAATGTATGTGCATGTCCCTGCTGCCTGGATAGGACTAGCTTGCTTCTCTGTGATCACTCTTCTTTCAGTTCTTAATTTTGTTTTTAAAGTTAAAAATTTTTATTTTATTAATAAAAGTATAGCCCCTATTGGTTTATTATTTACTTGTCTTGCAATTATTACTGGTTCCTTATGGGGGCAACCAACTTGGGGAACTTGGTGGGCGTGGGATGCAAGACTAACATCAATGGTAGTTTTGATGTTTTTTTATATATTTTATATTTTAACATTTAAACTTTTAAAGAAAGAGGAATTAATTATAAAAGTATCTTCAATTATTGCTGTTGTAGGGTCAATTAATCTTCCAATAATTAAATATTCGGTTGAGTGGTGGGCAACACTACACCAGCCAGCAAGTATAAAAATTATAGGCTCAAGCAGTATTCATCCTGAGATGCTACTGCCATTAATGGTAATGCTGTTGGTTTTTTTGTTGTATGCTGCGCTAATATTTCTGATGAAATACAAAACAGAAATCATTAGAATAAAGAAAAAAAACATTAAAAGGAACTGATTCAAAATGATTTCAAATTTTATAACAATGAATGGATATGGGGTTTATATTTGGCTATCTTTCAGTGTTGTTTTTATTTCTTGTGCTGTTGTCTATTTTAAAACAAAAAAAACTCTAATAAAATACGAGCAGGAGTTTTTAGCAGAGCTTCAAAAATTAACATTAGAAGAAAAAAATAAAGCTTTAGAAAATTCTAAAGTTGCACAACAGATATTAGCGACAAGTTGCGAGACTAATTAAAAGCATTTTTAATGCTAACAAAAAAAGTCAAAAATAGAATATTATTTTTATTTTTTGTCTTTTTAATATCAGTTGTTGCTATTTTTTTTATTCTCAAATCTTTAAATAAAAATATCCTATATTTCTCATCGCCAACTGAAATAAAAGAAAGAGAAGATATTCCATTTGGAAAAGCTATGAGAGTGGGAGGAATGGTTAAAAAAGGTTCAATAATAATAAATCAACAAGAAATTCAATTTATTGTTACTGATTTTGAAAATGAAATTCTAATTAGTTACTCGGGGACTGTCCCAAATTTATTTGCCGAGGAAAAAGGTGTGGTTGCAGAGGGCAGCTTAAGTGATAAAAACTTTTTTATAGCAGATAGAATATTAGCTAAGCATGATGAGAATTATATGCCACCAGAAATTAAAGAAATAATAGAAAAAAATGCTAAGTAATATTGGAATCGGTTTTCTTATTTTAGTTTTAATTTTGAGTTTTTTAACTATTTATAATGCCAGCCTCGATCTAAAAATTTCCAACCAATTAATCAAAAAAAGTATTTATAAACTAAGTTTATTTCAGACAACCTTCACAATTCTGAGTTTTTTTACTCTAATAATTGGTTTTATTAATTCTGATTTTTCACTTATTAATGTTTATGAGAACTCACATACTACTAAACCTTTTTTTTATAAAATAGCAGGTACCTGGGGCAACCATGAAGGCAGTTTGCTTTTGTGGGTTAATATTTTAGTTATTTTCTCTTATTTATTTTTAGTCTTTAATTATAACCATGATAAAAAATATAGGCTATACACTTTAATTTTTCAAAATATTTTAATTTTAGGATTTTTGTTTTTTCTATTATTAAACTCAAACCCTTTTAATTCTATTTATCCAATTCCACCTGAAGGTTTGGGGTTAAATCCTATACTTCAAGATCCAGCTTTAGCGATTCATCCTCCACTCCTTTATGTTGGGTTTGTTGGTTGTTCAATTTATTTTTCTGCAGCTATAGCTTCATTGCTTTCCGGTTATGGTGGAAAATTATTTGTTCAATCAATAAAATCTTGGGTTAAAATTTCATGGTGCTTTCAGACACTTGGAATTGTTGTAGGTTCTATTTGGGCGTACTACGAGCTGGGTTGGGGTGGATTTTGGTTTTGGGATCCTGTTGAAAATGCCTCATTACTCCCTTGGTTCGCCATCACAGCTTTAATGCATTCTTTAATTGTACTTGAAAAAAGAAATACCCTTTATGCGTGGGTAATTATACTTTGTCTCTTAACTTTTATTTTAAGTGTAACAGGCACTTTTTTAGTTAGGTCTGGAATTTTAAATTCAGTTCATACTTTTGCAAGCGATCCGTCTAGAGGCATATACATACTTTTATTTTTATCATTTATGATTTTTTTAGCATTAACAGTTTTTTTTAAAAAATATAAAAAAGAAAATTATAATTTTAACCTAAAGAGTAAAGAGACCTTTATTCTAGCTAACAACTGGTTTATGGCTTTTTTTCTAATAACAGTATTAATAGGCATGCTCTATCCAATTTTTCTTGATGTACTAATCAATGTAAAAATTTCAGTAGGTCCTCCGTTCTATAATATTGTTATTATTCCATTGGTTATTCCATTTATGATTCTAATGGCTATTGGTCCAAAATTTGGCTGGATTAAATCAAAAAATAAAATTTTTCTCAAAGTTTTATTTTTTATTTTAGGTGCAGGAGTAATAAATCTATCTATCTTTTATTTTTTTGGTAGATACAGTCTCTTGTCTAATTTAATTTTTATAGCAGCAGTATTTTTAATTCTACATTCGCTTTTAGACTTCAAAAACTTTATTATTAATAAAAATAAACTTGAGTTACCGAGGATTATTTCACATTTAGGTTTCGGTTTGCTTGTATTTTTTATTGGAATTAATCACCAATTTTCACTTGAGGAAGATTTTAATTTAAAGGTTGGTGAAGTCAAAAAAACAAACACTTATGAGATTAATTTTGAAAATATAAATATAAAAGACGGTAAAAATTATAAAGCTATAATTGGTAATTTTAAATTAACAAATCTTAAAAATAACTTATTTCAATATTTAAGTCCTGAAATAAGAATTTATCCTAACCCAGAAACACTGACCTATGAAGCGGCCATAAAAACAAAAATTAGTTCAGATCTTTATTTAACAATGAGCAATGTGTCGAGATCAGAATATTATAATATTAAATTTCAAAAAAAACCATTTATGATTTGGATTTGGATCTCAGCTTTAATTATCGCACTTGGAGGATTTGTGCAATTAACTTTAAAAAAAAATGAAAATTAGCATTACAAAAATTATTATTTTTTGTTTTGTAATTTTTTCTCTCAGTGTTTTTTGGCGAGGTTTAAAAATAAACAAGAACTATGATACTAAAAACCTTATTGGAAGTAGAATTAGTAATTTTAAGTTATCCGAAATAAATAATAATGAACAATATATCTCTGAAAAAAATTTAAAAAAAAATAAATATACTTTAATTAATTTTTTTGCTTCTTGGTGTGCACCATGTAGAACTGAACACAAATATTTGTTGAATTTATCAAATACAAATAAAGAAATCAAAATTATAGGTTTAAATTATAAAGATAAAAAAATTAACGCTAATAATTTTTTAAATGAACTGGGAAATCCATATGATTTTGTTGGAAAAGATATTGATGGTAAGATTTCAATCTTATTTGGAATTTATGGTATTCCCGAATCAATATTAATTAATAATGAGCTAATCGTCATAAAAAAAATTATTGGCCCAATTGATAAAGCTCAATTTAACGAAATTCTAAAACTAATACAATGAACTTAAAAATTTTCTTTTCTGTAATTTTTTTTTTATATTTAACACCTTTGTATTCAAATGAAGAAAAAGTTAAGTTATTAGAAATTTACAAAAATTTGAGATGTTTAGTTTGCCAAGGACAATCAATTGCTGACTCAAATTCAGATTTTGCTGCAACTATAAAACTTGTTGTTCAAGATCAGGTTAATGAAGGGAAAACTAAAAATGAAATCTATACTTTTTTAATCAGCAAATATGGAGAATGGATTGTTTATCAGCCAACTTTTAATAAAAGCAATTTACTTCTTTGGATTCTACCTTATTTTATATTTATTGTAGGTGGTTTGATTATTTTTGTGATCATAAGAAAAAGTAAGCATAATAAGGTGAATTGAATGTATACTTTTTAAACTTAAGGTAGTATTTTTCACCAGAATGAAACCAAAATTTATAGCACTAATTTTATTTTTTATTACTTTTTTTACATTTGGAGTAGTTGCTGAGGCTAAGAGTGCAGACACTATTTCTCAATCAAGATACGATAGTGTTTGCAGGTGGGGAATATTAAATCCTCCTGAATGTAAAAAACGAATTATACAAACAGGATCTGAAAATAAAAAAGAAATTATAGAAGGTTCACAACAAGCTACGCAAAAAAAGAAGTACGATCCTGATTGTAACTGGGGAATATTTAATCCTCCAAAATGTCGAGGTAAAGACTTGAGGGTAAAAGATGGCGAGAGAAAAAAATCTTACAAAGAAAAACAGGGAACAAAAACAACAAAATCTTTTGATAAAAAAAATCATAACTTATCAGTTTACACAGGTACATTTGACATAATAGACAAAGAAGGTGACGACAAAACTACACTAATGGGGGTAGAACATAAAAATAAAGACTTATTTCGTGACACTTGGATAGGAAGATTTTCACCTACTACGGGGGCCTTCGTTACAAAAAAAAGTTCAATTTATTTATACACGGGAATCGAAGCAGATTATAATTTAGGTATAATAAGTATATCACCAAGCTTTGCACCTGGATACTATGAAGCTGGAGACGGAAAAAATTTAGGAAGTGCACTTGAATTTAAATCAGAAGTAAAAATTGGAATAGATTTATTTAAAGATTCTAATCTTGGTTATAGCTATAGTCATATTTCAAACAATGATTGGGGTGATGTTAATCCTGGTACAGACAATCAATCAGTAACTTTTTCAAAAAAATTTTAATCAATTATGTCCATTAAAGATTGTTATAATATTGAAGACTTTAGAAAATTAGCAAAAAAAAACTTACCTTCACCAATTTTTCATTATATCGATGGTGGAGCCGACGATGAAACAACCCTTAAAAGAAACACAGAATCATTTGCTAAATGTGATTTGATACCAAATATTTTAGCTAGCGTAGGTGAGCCAGATCTTTCAGTTAATGTCTTTGGACAAAAAATAGACATGCCTTTATTTTTATCACCAACCGCAATGCAGCGGCTTTACCATCACGATGGAGATAAAGCATCTGCGAGAGCAGCTGAAAAATTTGGAACTTTTTATAGTATGTCAACAATGGCAACTTCATCAATTGAAGAAATTTCAAGCATTTCAGAAGGACCGAAGTTATTTCAGCTTTATATACACAAAGACCAAGCACTCACTGATAATTTAATAGATAGATGTAAAAGCTCTGGGTTCAAGGGTTTATGCTTAACTGTTGATACAGTTGTTGCGGGAAACAGAGAAAGAGATCACAGAACTGGTTTTACAACTCCTCCCAAACTTACTTTAGAGAGTTTAATAAGTTTTGCCGCTCATCCAACATGGACCTTAAACTATTTAACTCATGGAAAATTTGAATTAGCAAACGTCACTCATTTTACCAAAAAAGGCTCAAGTATAGCAAAAGGAGTAATGGAATATATTAATGAGCAATATGATCCAGCGATGAGTTGGAAAGACGCAGAATACTGTGTCAAGCGTTGGAAAGGTCCATTTGCCCTAAAAGGTTTAATGTCTGTTGAAGACGCAAAAAAAGCAGTTGATATTGGCGCTTCTGCAATAATGCTTTCAAATCATGGCGGCAGACAATTAGACGGTTCGCGCGCACCTTTTGATCAGTTGCCTGCAATTGTTGATGCTGTTGGAGGTAAAATTGAAATTATCGTAGATGGTGGAATTAGAAGAGGCACACATGTTTTAAAAGCTTTAGCTATGGGCGCAACAGCGTGTAGTTTTGGAAAAGGTTTCTTGTTTGCCTTAAGTGCCGGAGGACAGCAAGGAGTAGAAATGGTTTTACAAAGAATGAGAGATGAAATTAGAAGAGATATGATTTTAATGGGATGTAAAAGTATAAAAGATTTAAACCCAAGTAAAATTATTTACAGATAAAAAGTTGTGGTAATGTTTCTTATTCTAAAAAAAATAAATTCTATTAATATTAAAGAATTAAACAATAAGAAAAATTAAATATGAAATTAGCTAAAAATTTAGAAAGACTAGGAACAGAGTCTGCCTTTAGTATTTTGGCTGAAGCTAAAAAGCTTGAAGCTCAAGGTAAAGAAATGATCCACCTTGGTGTAGGTCAACCTGATTTTAAAACCCCACAACATATTGTTGATGCTGCCAAAAAAGCATTAGACGATGGCCATCATGGATATGTTTTATCTAACGGTATGTTAGAATGTAGACAAGCTGTAACAAGAAAAATTAAAAAACTTTATAACAAAGATGTGGATCCAGAGAGAGTCCTAATAATGCCTGGCGGGAAACCCACAATGTTTTATGCAATTTCAATGCTTGGTGAAGAGGGTGCTGAAATAATTCATCCGACACCAGGATTTCCAATTTATGAGTCTATGATTAATTATACAGGCTCAAAAGCAGTACCTTATGATTTGACACAAGATAAAGACTTAAAATTTGATCCAGAAAAAATTTTGTCTTTAATTACAAACAAAACTAGGTTGTTAATATTGATTAACCCCAACAATCCAACAGGAAGCTTTGTAGAAAAACCAGCGATAGACTTTTTAGCAGAAGGGCTCAAGAAACATCCGCATGTTGCAATTTTAAGTGATGAAATTTATAGCCGTCAAATTTACGATGGTAAGGAAATGCCAACATTTTTTAATTATCCCGAACTGCAAGATAGACTGATTATTTTAGATGGATGGAGTAAAGCTTACGCTATGACTGGTTGGAGAATGGGTTGGAGCGTTTGGCCAGAAAAATTAATCCCACATGTAAATAAATTAATTATTAATAGCGTATCCTGTGTTAATGCACCTTCTCAATTTGCTGGCATAGCTGCCTTGGATGGCTCAGATCATCCTATTGACGAGATGATGAAGGAATTTGACAAGAGGCGTAAATTTATTCACGCAGGACTGAATAATTTACCTGGTGTTGAGTGTAGTATGCCAGGAGGAGCTTTCTATGTATTTCCTAAAGTAATAGGTACAGGAATGAGTGGCTCTGAATTTTCAAAAAAATGTATGCATGAAGCTGGAGTAGCAATTGTACCAGGAACTGCTTTTGGCAAAACTTCCATCGACTATGTAAGATTTAGTTTTGCAGCTTCGATGAATAATATTGAAAAAGCTCTTGAAAAGATTGAAAAAATGCTGGGATAAGTGGTGTTATTTTTGACCAAACGCTTTAAAAATTATACAATTATAAAATGACAAGTCTTCAAATGCCTAAAGTCGATAAATTAATTTTGTCTAGTAAAGATAAAATTACTTCAGACTTAAATAAAATTTTGAAAAGTGAGAACATTTTATCACATGAGGATGAAATTAGACCTTACGAAACCGATGCTCTTGCGGCGTATAAGCAAAAACCACTTCTAGTTGTTTTACCAGAAACAGTTGAACAAGTGAGTGATATTCTTAAGTACTGTAATGAAAATAAAATTAAGGTTGTGCCAAGAGGTGCTGGTACCGGTTTGTCAGGAGGAGCACTTCCTTTAGCAGATTGTGTTTTATTAGGTATGGGAAAATTTAATAAAATATTAGAAATAGATTATCAAAACAAATGTGTTGTTCTACAACCGTGCGTTACTAATTTAGCAATTACAAATGCTGTACAAGATAAAAAATTTTATTATGCTCCAGATCCATCAAGTCAAATAGCATGTTCAATTGGAGGAAATGTCGCTGAAAATTCTGGTGGCGTGCATTCTTTAAAGTATGGAGCAACTACAAACAATTTATTAGGCATTCAAGTTGTTTTAATGGACGGAACCATAACAAGATTTGGAGGAAAAACTTTAGACTCCGAAGGGTATGATTTACTTGGATTAATGACAGGATCTGAAGGATTGCTTGGAGTAATTACTGAGGTGACAGTCAAAATTTTAAAAAAACCAGAAGTAGCAAAAGCAGCTCTTATCGGCTTCTCAAGTATAGAGGACGCTGGACAGTGCGTATCAGAAATAATTGCAAAAGGAATAATACCTGCAGGCATGGAAATTATGGATAAAGCTTTAACTAAAGCAACAAATGATTATTCAAAAGCAGGTTATCCTGTTGATGCGGAAGCTATGATGATTGTTGAACTGGATGGTACACAGACAGAAGTTTCAGAACTTATTAAAAGAGTCGAAGACATTGCTAAAAAAAATAAATGCTCAAGTATAAAAATTAATAAATCAGAGGATGAAAGGCTAAAGTTTTGGGCCGGTAGAAAAGCTGCCTTTCCTGCTTGTGGAGATTTAGCCCCAGATTATATGTGTATGGACGGATCAATACCAAGAGGAAAACTTGCGGAAGTTTTAAAAGAAATTCAAAGACTGTCAAAAAAATATGAATTACCAGTAGCAAATGCATTTCATGCTGGCGATGGAAATCTTCATCCATTAATTATGTTTAACGCTAACGATCCAGAGCAATTAAGAAAAACTGAGGAGTTTGGCTCGGAAATATTAAAGTATTGCGTTAAAGTCGGAGGAGCACTAACGGGCGAACATGGGGTAGGTATAGAAAAAAGAGAATTAATGTGTGAAGCTTTTAACAATACAGATATTAAGCAACAAATTGACATTAAAGTAGCACTCGACCCAA
>Ga0307986_10000371_pt1 | contig 33444 bp, 29 predicted proteins | sample EllFjometageno82_FD_203170 | JGI IMG/M metagenome (GOLD analysis project Ga0307986, IMG submission 203170) | Marine microbial communities from Ellis Fjord, Antarctic Ocean - #82 | ecosystem: Environmental > Aquatic > Marine > Unclassified | place: Southern Ocean | collected 2014-10-09 | reverse complement strand
AGCCGAACCATTTTCCGGCAGCGTGACAGGAGATAACGAAGCCGTTGACTGGGCCCTCGTCTGGACTACCGACGGTGGCGCCAGCGTTACTGAAAGCTATGTGAACCTAATACCAACTCCGCAGGGCGGAACTCACGTTAACGGTTTACGGACCGGGCTAACCAACTCGTTGCGCGAGTTCTGTGAGTTTCGCGGTCTGCTGCCGCGCGGAGTAGTTATCGCACCGGAAGACGTCTGGGATGGGTTGAGTTTCATCATGAGTATAAAGCTCGAGGATCCACAGTTCTCTGGTCAGACCAAGGAGCGATTATCCTCGAGGGATTCGGCTACATTTGTCGCTGGGATTATCAGGGATAATTTCTCGATATGGCTGAATCAGTATCCTGAGACCGGAGACCTCATTGCTCAGCTTGCCGTTGGCAAAGCACAGAAACGCCTGAAGGCTGCCAAAAAAGTCGTTCGCAAGAAAATTGTTTCCGGTCCGGCATTACCGGGAAAGCTGGCGGACTGCCGATCCCAGGAAGCTGAGCTCTGCGAATTATTTTTGGTGGAGGGTGATTCTGCCGGTGGTTCGGCAAAGCAGGCGCGCGACCGCAACACCCAAGCAATCATGCCGTTGCGCGGCAAGATACTGAACACCTGGGAAGTTGAGATAGGGGAGATTCTAGCGTCTGCCGAAGTTCACGATATTTCGGTTGCCATCGGCGTCGATCCTGGTAGCGACGATATCAGCGGTTTGCGATATCACAAGGTCTGCATCCTGGCTGATGCAGACTCTGACGGCCTTCACATCGCAACGTTGTTATGCGCTCTTTTTCTCAAACATTTTCGTGAGCTCATTCTGGCGGGCCATATATACGTGGCAATGCCACCGTTGTACCGAGTCGATGTTGGCAAAGAGGTCTTTTACGCATTGGACGAAGTAGAGCGCAAAGGAATCCTCGATCGAATCGAAGCTGAGAAGAAGAAAGGCAAAGTTTCTGTTACTCGCTTCAAGGGGCTTGGCGAAATGGACCCCGAACAACTGCGCGAGACGACGATGCACCGCGATACACGACGACTTGTGCAATTGACGATCGATTCGAGTGACAATGCGGACCAAATGATGGATATGCTGTTGGCGAAGAAACGTTCTAAGGATCGTCGCAGTTGGCTTGAATCCAAAGGTAATCTTGCCGAGGTATGAGTGACATGCAAAACAGTCTGAATCTTGAGGGCGTCGAACAACAAGCACTCAAGGATTACACCGAACAAGCGTATCTCGATTACTCGATGTACGTTATTTTGGACCGTGCATTGCCGCAAATCGGCGATGGTCTGAAACCCGTACAACGACGCATCATCTACGCGATGAGTGAATTGGGATTGTCCGCATCGTCCAAACCCAAGAAATCGGCTCGTACGGTCGGCGACGTCATTGGCAAATTTCATCCACACGGTGACTCTGCCTGTTACGAGGCGATGGTATTGATGGCGCAAGATTTCTCCTATCGGTATCCGATCGTAATCGGGCAAGGCAACTGGGGATCCACTGACGACCCGAAGTCGTTTGCTGCTATGCGATATACAGAGTCACGATTGGCGCCATACGCCAAGAGTCTGTTGCAGGAGCTTGGGTTAGGCACTGTTGAATGGTCTCCGAACTTCGATGGCACTCTCAAAGAACCGGTTGTGCTGCCAGCGCGCCTACCGAATCTGCTTTTAAATGGGACTATGGGTATCGCTGTCGGTATGTCCACTGACGTTCCGCCGCATAACCTCAAGGAAGTTGCGAGCGCATTGGTACATCTTATCGACAATCCGAAAGCAACTGTCGCCAATCTGATGATGCACATTAAAGCTCCGGACTATCCAACGGGTGGAGAGCTTGTATCCTCCGCCGCTGATATTAAGGAGATTTATGAGACAGGTGGCGGTACGTTGCGGCTGCGCGCCTCCTACAAAATGGAAGGTAACGACATTGTCGTAACTTCGCTTCCGCATCAGATATCAGGTGCGAAGCTGCAGGAACAGATTGCGGCTCAAATGCGTGCGAAGAAATTACCGCAGGTCGACGACCTCCGCGATGAATCAGACCATGAAGATCCGACCCGCCTCGTAATAAGTAAGAAGCGAGGCGTTGATGTGGAGCAGTTGATGTCACATCTGCTCTCCACGACCTCTCTTGAGCGTACAGTTCGGGTCAACATGAACATCATCGGCCTTGACGGTCGTCCGCGGCTATTCAATCTGCTTGAGATTCTAAAAGAGTGGTTGGAGTTTCGTAAAGGCACGGTCACGAATCGTCTTAGCCACCGCCTCCAGATAGTCAATGATCGACTGTATATCCTTGATGGTTTGTTGGTTGCCTATCTCAGTCTTGACGAAGTCATTGCGATTATTCGTGAAGAAGACGAACCGAAACCCGTCCTCATGAAGCGCTTTAAGCTGTCGGACATTCAGGCAGAGGCGATCTTGAATCTAAGATTGCGTAACCTCGCTAAACTCGAGGAAATGAAAATTCGAGGTGAGCAAGACGATTTAAATGAAGAGCGCGGTACCCTGGAGAAAACACTTAACAGCCCAGCTCGCATGAAAACGCTGATCAAGAAAGAGATTCTTGAGGATACCGAAGCTTACGGCAACGACCGACGAACGCTTATCGTTGAGAGGGCAGCAGCGCAGGCATTGGATGAGACCCAATTAGTCGCAAGTGAGCCGGTTACCGTCGTGCTGTCGCAAGCAGGCTATGCGAGAGCAGCGAAGGGTCATGAAATTGATCCAGAGACGCTGAATTATCGTTCGGGCGATACCTATCTCGCCGCGGCTAAAGGTCGCAGTAATCAACTGGCGATGTTCATTGATACTACTGGGCGCGTTTACAGCCTGATGGTGGGAACATTACCGTCCGCGCGCGGACAGGGTGAGCCGTTGTCGAGTCGCTTCAGGCCACCTGATGGTGCAGCTTTTTGTGGCGCAATGATCGGTGCAGATGAACAGAAATACTTGCTGGCAAGCGATGCTGGTTACGGGTTCATCGCGACATTGAGCGACCTGGTATCGCGACACAAAGCCGGCAAGTCGATTCTTAAAGTTCCGGCAGCGGGAAAAGCCGTGGTTCCCGCCATAGTTCCGCTGGACAGCGAATGCCTAATTGCCGCGGTGAGCTCTATTGGACGCTTGCTGTTGTTTGAGATGGAAGAATTACCTGAGCTGACCAAGGGTAAAGGCAATAAGCTCATCAATATCCCGGGTCCCAAGTACAAGAGCGGCGATGAAGTTATGGTTGCAGCAGCAGTCATACCGGAAAATGGTGCCCTTCAGGTGCACACCGGGACTCGCACGATGACGATCAAATGGAATGATCTCGACGATTACTACGGTGACAGAGCATTGCGCGGCACCATGTTGCCGAAAGGCTGGCGCAAAGTAGAGCGCCTGGACGGCATCAGCTAACCATCGAGAACTATTAGTTTATCTACAGAGCGAAATTTATGGCTAAGTACAGCACCAGCGAGTTTAAGCCAGGGATGCGCATCGTCATGGATGATAATCCCTGCATCATTATCGAAAATGAATTCGTAAAGCCGGGTAAAGGACAGGCGTTTAATCGCGTTCGCATTAAGAATCTCAAAACAAGAAAGACCCTCTACAGGACGTTCAAATCAGGTGAGTCCGTTGAAGCGGCTGATGTGGTGGATACCAATATGCAGTACTTGTACTCGGACGGGGAATTTTGGCATTTCATGATGCCAGACACGTTTGAGCAGTATGCGGCGGACGCGTCCGCGATTGATGATGCGAAGGACTGGATCACTGATGGAGATGTTTGCGGAATGACGCTTTGGAATGATGTACCACTGATCGTTAAAGCGCCGAATTTCGTTGAGCTCGAGATTATTGAAACGGATCCAGGTCTAAAGGGTGATACGGCTAGCGGCGGCGTGAAGCCCGCGAAGTTATCAACTGGTGCAGTTGTGCGTGTTCCTTTGTTTGTTGATCAGAACGAGATGATCAAAGTTGATACGCGATCAGGCGAGTACGTTTCTCGCGTCAAATAAAATGGTCGCGCGACTGCTGAATGTCGCAGAAGGACCCACAAAGTTTTTCCACGCCTCGTTGATCGGTCTCGCTGAATCGATCTGGTGTCGGGCTGTCGATGTCGAGAACGCCGATCAGTTCTCCGCTAACCAGCAATGGCACTACCAGTTCCGAGCGCGAATCGGTATCACATACGATGTGCCCGTCGAATTGATGAACGTCGGCAATGCGCTGAGTGCGACGTGTCGCGGCGGCGGTGCCGCAGACGCCTAATCCAGGCACGAGACGAACGCATGCGGGTTTTCCTTGAAACGGTCCGAGCACAAGTTCGTCGCCTCTCATTACATAGATGCCCAACCAATTTATGTCGTCCATTGCGTGGTTGAGCAGCGCGATGAAGTTACTGGCACTGGCAAGCGCATCGGCTTCGTCCGCAAGAAGGACGCGCACTTGCGAGTTCAGGAGTGTGTAATCCGCATCATTCATCTGGAACCTCGAAACCAAAGGGTATGACGGCGCTAAAGCTGAGCGCTGGAGCACCTATTTCCAACACATCCACTCGCGCGAAATATTCGGGGACGTGCCGCAACATTGACGCTCAACTGGCGGTCTCTCGAGGTCTAAGTCTTGGTCGCCAGCCGCTCATTTGTCAGGATAAGACAACTGGCCGATTACCTCACCCATGCGGAGTGACTCGCCCGGTTGCATATCATCATCCCACTCACAAACACCCTCTGGCATTAATAGAATAACTGTTGATCCCATATTAAACCAACCCAATAAGTCACCTTTCTTAATACTCAAGGAGTGACGCGATAAGTCGAGTGCGTCAACGACGCCGTGTTTTCGTGGACGAATCTCACCTGTCCATGGCGTCGAAATGCTACCAACATTGAGTGCGCCGACGAAAATCAAGGCAGCTGGACCGCGGGCCGTTTTGAAATGCATCACGAGGCGTTCATTTCGACGAAAGAGTCCGTTCACACGAGCAACTGTTGCCTGATTTACACTGAACAAGTCGCCGGGAACATAACGCGCGGCGACCAGCTTGCCGTCCAAGGGGGCGTGGATACGATGATAGTTATAAGGAGCGAGATAAATGGTCGCGAACGCACCATCGACATAAGCTCTAGCTTGCTCGAGGTCGGTTGCTAACAGGTCGTCAAGCGAATAGTTAATTCCCTTCGCTTGAAAAATACTGTCGCTCCGAATTTTTCCGGCGATACTGACAGTGCCGTCGACCGGCGAAACGATACTGTCCTCGCCGCCGTCGATAGGGCGGGCACCGCTGTGCAGCTCGCGGGCGAAGAAATGATTAAAGGTGTCGAAATCCTCGGGGACATTCAATTTTACATCGTCGATGCAGACGTCATAGAGACTGATAAATTTTGTGATGAGGAAATTCTTAGTTCCGGTGTGAGAAATTCTGGCGACTCGATATACGAGTGCCGTTATGAGGTGCTGTGGCAGCACATATTGCAATACGACAAATATTCTGGCGAGCATTAGTGAGTCCTCGAGGCGAAAGATGTCTGCAAGCTAAGTAACAGAAGCTCTCCGCTGTAAAAGTTCAAAGAGATTGTTTCTGAGGAGTCAGTTCGCCGCATCAACATCAAGTGCTTGCCGCCGCGCTCCAGCTTTGATGTGGAACCAGCCTGTATGGACAGAGAGTCAATACGCTGCATTTTTGCGATGCCGTTATCCACAACTGATTCATGCATCTCGATTGACCCGAAGTTGGGGCTGACAATGTGCGTTAGCTCAATCGATGCGCGCGTGTTATTGCTAAGCGTAATGTATCCTGCGCTCATTAATTTTCCCGGCATGGGTTCAGTTATAACAATGTCGGTCGCTACGAACGGTGGCTTATCAGAGCTTTCACAAGAACAAAGAAGTGAGAGCGCAATGAGTAAAGCAAATGAAGGCAGTCTATTCACCGCAGAGCACATCAACGACCACCCATTATTACTGGTAGATCATTCACATAGTCGGCTAGTAAATGAGGAGCACTAAAGAGTGCCGAGAACTCTCCATCCGGATTGATTAGTAGAACGGCGGCCGAATGATCGACGCTGTAGTTGTCACCATCAACTACCGTCTTCTTAAAATATATTCCCAGCGCAGCTGTTAATTTGACGATTTCGTCAATTTGCCCAGTTACTGCGAGGTTACCTTGTCCGAAGTAATTCACGTATTGACCGAGCACCGCAGGTGTATCGCGCTCCGGGTCGACGCTCACAAGGACTATTCGTGGCGTTGTTTCTGACCCGGTGTTTTCAAGCTCACGCTTTATGCTGGCGAGAGTTTGCAACGTGGTGGGGCAAATATCCGGACAATTGGTAAAGCCAAAAAAGACTAGATCCCACTGTCCGCGAAACGTATCGGCGGTGACTGGCTTGTTAGTGTGATCCAGCAGAGAGAAGTTCGGTAATTCAATTGGTTCTGGAATGATAAGCGCCGAGCGTAGCTCAGTTAGCTGATTGAGTTTTGCGGCTGCAAAAATCCCGACAGCCAGCGCGGCGCCGAGCAGGATTGCGATAAGGATGTTTCTGGGGCCCATACTGAAATTCTTCGTGTGATTGAAATTGTCGAGCCGGCAATTCTACAGGCAGATAGACCTTGAGCGTGATAGATTCTCCGTCGAATATGGACGTCGAACACCTGATACGCGAAACCGCTAAACGCTTCGAACAAGCGGATCTGTCCTATGGGCATGGGACGGACAATGCGCTGGACGAGGCTGCGTGGCTGGTATTCGCCAAACTGCAGCTTTCGCATGACGACGCACCGGCGGTCTATGCAACGATGGTTGACGACGAACAGGCGTCTGCCGTGTCAGCGCTTGTAGGTCGACGGATTGACGAGCGAGTGCCGCTGGCCTACCTACTGAATCAGGCATTCTTCGCTGGCCACGAATTCTATGTGGACGAGCGGGTACTGGTACCGCGGAGTCCGTTTGCAGAGCTGATCGGCGCACAGTTCTCGCCCTGGCTGGACGCCGACACCGTCAACGCTGCCCTGGATCTGGGTACTGGCAGCGGATGCATCGCCATAGCGATCGCTCATGCGTTTCCGGACGCAATGGTCGATGCAGTGGATATTTCTCTGGAGGCTCTTCAGGTAACCGCCATCAATATTGAGCGGCATGATCTGGCCGATCGGGTGGAGCCGATACAATCTGACTTTTTCTCGGGCCTCGAAGGCCGTCAGTACGACCTTATTGTCAGTAATCCGCCCTATGTGGATCAGGACGATATTGATACAATGCCGAGTGAGTATCGTCATGAGCCTGAGTTGGGACTGGCAGCGGGTGACGATGGTCTGGAATCTGTCCACAAGATTTTGCGTGATACCTCGCGATTTCTGACGGACAATGGAATACTTGTCTGCGAGGTTGGCAATAGCCAACCAGCTCTGGAAACGGCGTATCCTGATCTGGCTTTTATTTGGCTTGAATTTGCAGCAGGTGGGGCAGGCGTTTTCTTACTAACTAAACGTGACTTACAAGGTTTATAGCGGTGTCTGGAAATAGTTTTGGGCGAATTTTCACGGTGACGACGTTCGGCGAGAGCCATGGGCGGGCGCTTGGTTGTGTCGTAGATGGCTGCCCTCCCGGCATGGAATTGTCGGAGGCGGATATTCAGATCGATCTGGATCGTCGTCGACCTGGGCGCAATCGTCATACCACGCAGAGAAATGAGCCGGATCAAGTGAGGATCTTGTCAGGTGTCTTTGAGGGTAAGACGACTGGCACACCGATCGGACTGCTGGTCGAGAATATGGATCAGCGCTCGAAAGACTACGGCGATATTAAAGATAAGTTCAGGCCCGGTCATGCCGATTACACCTACCAGCAAAAATACGGCATTCGCGATTACCGAGGTGGCGGCCGATCGTCAGCTCGTGAGACGACGATGCGCGTTGCTGCCGGCGCAATCGCTAAGAAATACCTCAAGGAACGCTTGGGTATTGAAGTTCGCGGCTACCTTTCTCAACTTGGCCCGATTGAACTGGCGGCACGAGATTTATCCGCTGCAAATGACAATGCTTTTTTCTGCGCAGACCCTGACAGGATTGACGAACTCGACAAGTTCATGGACGAACTGCGAGAGCAGGGTGATTCGATAGGCGCCAAGATCAGCGTTCTTGCCAGTAACATGCCATTGGGGCTCGGTGAGCCGGTTTTTGACAAGCTTGAGGCCGATATCGCGCATGGACTGATGAGTATTAACGCCGTTAAGGGTGTGGAGCTCGGCGCTGGGTTCTCTTCTATTACGCAACGAGGTAGCGAGCATCGAGATGAGATGTCCGCAGACGGCTTCAGTAAGAATGATGCGGGTGGGACACTCGGCGGAATTTCGTCAGGTCAGGACTTGCTCGCGAGTCTCGCGCTCAAGCCGACATCCAGTGTTGCGGTACCGGGAAAAACGATAGACAAAGAAGGTAAAGACACCGAAATTGTTACACAGGGTCGCCACGATCCTTGCGTCGGTTTACGCGCAACGCCGATCGCCGAGGCGATGGTCGCTCTCGTCATCATGGATCACTATCTGCGTAATCGCGCTCAAAATATCGACGTTACGTCGGATACACCAGGAATCTAAATAATGTCAGACCGTTTTGATATAGCTGTCGTCGGCGCGACGGGCGTCGTCGGTGAATCAATTCTTGAAATTCTCAGCGAGCGAAAATTTCCTGTTGGTAAGGTATATGCACTCGCAAGTGAGCGATCCGTAGGCAGTCAGGTTGACTACGGTCACAAAAAAATCACGGTAGAGGATCTCGCCGAGTTCGATTTTTCCAAAGTGCAGATTGGCTTGTTTTCAGCCGGTGGATCGATATCCGAGGAATTCGCACCAAAAGCGGCGGCAGTTGGTTGCGTGGTCATCGACAATACGTCTCACTTTCGCTACGACGATGATATTCCACTTGTTGTGCCGGAGGTAAATCCGGATGCAATTGCGGATTACACAAATCGCGGCATCATTGCTAACCCGAATTGCTCGACGATTCAGATGCTCGTTGCATTGAAGCCGATTTACGATGCGGTTGGAATTGAGCGCATAAACGTTTGCACTTACCAAGCCGTATCGGGCGCAGGGAAGAGCGCGGTCGAAGAGCTTGTACGACAAACGAGCATGCTGCTGAACGGCCGTCCGATGGATATCAAAGGCGACGCGAAACAAATTGCGTTTAATGCAGTACCTCACATCGATGTATTTCTCGAAAACCGTTACACCAAGGAAGAAATGAAAATGGTGTGGGAAACTCGCAAGATTCTCGGCGACGAATCGATACTTGTGAACCCAACGGCAGTGCGAATTCCTGTGTTTTTCGGGCATTCTGAGGCAGTTCACATCGAAACCCGCGACAAGATGTCGGCTGAAGCGGCGACTGAATTATTGACCAATTCACCTGGAATAGAGGTTCTCGATGGTCTGGAAATGGGCCAATATCCCACCGCAGTCACTGAAAGCTCGGGAAATGACCCAGTTTATGTCGGGCGAATTCGAGAAGATATCTCTCATCCGACCGGATTGAACCTCTGGGTGGTGGCCGACAATATACGTAAGGGCGCAGCTCTAAATAGTGTCCAAATTGCTGAAATTTTGGCAAAAAACTATCTTTAAGCTATCGTTGCGTAGGCAAAGATTGGCCCCAGACATGATGTCGAAAGCGGGGCTTTTGGGAGTTTGGGGAAAATACATTATGTCGCGACGTTTCACCCGTCTCTTACTGCTGTCTGGTCTAATTCTGTCGAGCGAGGTTTGGGCGATTGGGCTCGGAGAGATCAATCTCGATTCGGCGCTAAACGAGCCTCTCAGGGCCAAAATTTTCTTACTATCCGCCAGCGATGACGAACTCGCAGATCTGTCGGTAATTCTTGCGTCTGAAGAGACCTTTACGCGCTACGGAATTGATCGCCCGCTCTACCTTCAGGGCATCGAATTTGAAGTCGTCCAAGGCGGCCCTTCGGGCAACGTCGTGCAGATTAGGTCACGCTCACCGATTGCCGAGCCATTCCTGAAATTTTTGGTAGAAGCAACCTGGGCGAGTGGTCGACTGTTGCGCGAATACACCGTATTACTCGATCCTCCGACCTACGCCGCTCCAATAGCTCAACAAGTGCCTGCAGTCGAAGCACCACGCCAAAGTATACCAAGTGACAGTGGTCGTATTCAGCGCGAGCCAGCAGCAACACCGTCAGCGCAACGACAACCAGCACCCGAACCCGAAGATGATGATTTGCCTTATGACGCCAACGTCGGTGACGATATGGTCGTTAGCCGAGGCGATACCCTATGGGGCATCGCATCACGTACGCGCTCGGACCTTCGTCTATCAATGAGTCAGACGATGTTGGCCATTTTTGAGGCGAACCCTGAGGCGTTCGCCGGCAATATCAATATGCTTAAAGCGGGTGCAACTTTGCGCATACCTAGCGCAGATGAGGTTTTCCAGATTAACCGCGGTGACGCGTTTAATGAAGTGCAGCGCCAACACAGCGTCTGGAATGGTGACGTAGCAGCGTACGTTGCGCCAGAACCGTCACGACCCAGTCTGACGCTCGTCCCGCCGGATGAAGATCCAGTTGGAGGGGACTACGACGCCTTGTCGACTTACGAACCTCAGTCTCAAGAGCAGGAAATAGAGGGACGAATCAGCGAACTTGAAGCCGCTAATGTTTCAAATCAGCAATCCCTGATCGAGATTCGCGACAATGAACTTGCTTCGCTTCGCCAAGAGTTGGCGAATATACGTGGTGAAATATACGAGCCGCCTGTCGAGAGCCTTGTAGATGACACTCAGCTCGACGATGAGGTCGTTGATACCATCGTACCGTCGTTGACAACCATTAGAACGTCGCCTAGCAGTAACAAGATTTTCGTCGATAAAGTGATCGAATTCCTGACCGGTTTTTGGGGCATTATAATCGGCGCACTGATCCTAGTTATGAGTGGACTGATTTGGTTCATGCGACGCGGTGTTGATGATAACGACAGACCGTGGGAAATGTTCGACTCTGACGAGATAGTCGCTGGCTCGATCTTAGCTACACCGACCACGCCCGATTCGATACATGATGGCGACGCTATGGCCATCGTTGAGCAGGATTCCGGTGTGCACTCGATTCCGGAAGATATGGTCGAGGCGGCCATCAATTTGGATCAATCTAATCCGATCGCAGAGGCTGATTTCCATATAGCTTACGGTCTTTACGATCAAGCGGCGGACCTGATTAACGGCGCGTTGGAGTTGGACCCTTCCGATAAGCCCCTAATGTCGAAGCTGTGCGAAATTTACTTCGTTTGGGGAAATCGTGACGCGTTTATAAGCGCTGCGACGAAGTTTAAAGCCAATATTGGCGGTAGCGGTAGCGGTAGCGAAAGCGTGGACTGGGGCAAGATCGTGATTATGGGACAGCAAATTGCCACCGATCACGAAATGTTTGAAGGTGTCGAACTCGGTGCGGGCGACGATACACAGCAAGGCGTCGATTTCGATTTTGATTTCGACGTTGCGGGGAAAACCCCAACCATCGAATCGACAATGACTGGCGTGACCGCAGAAACGAACCTTGATCTCGACGACACGATCGAGCAACCACGAGACGATGCGACTGTTGAGCAGTCTCGTCCGACTTTGCCTGAGGGAGCGGCGGAAGTTCCGACGACGTCAGTTGCGCCAGAAAATATTAGCGGCGATCTGCACGACGCACGCACGATTAGGGAAGTCGGAACCAAGCTCGACCTGGCTCGCGCCTACGTTGATATGGGTGATGCTGCCGGAGCGCGCAGCATTTTAGAGGAAGTTCTCGACGAGGGCGATGATCCTCTGAAGCAGCAAGCGCAACAATTGCTGGACTCTCTTCCTAGTTAGCCCCCCAGGAAAGGCGAATAAATGCGCATTGCGCTCGGCATTGAGTACGACGGAACAGCGTATAACGGCTGGCAACGACAAAAGACCGGCCTCGGGGTGCAACAGCGCCTCGAAGAGGCGTTGATGAGCATCGCCGACCATCCAGTCGAGGTTACCTGCGCCGGTCGCACAGATACAGGCGTGCATGCCACTGGTCAGGTCGTTCATTTCGATACGACGAGCACGCGCGATGATCGAGGTTGGCTGCTCGGCACAAACAGCCGTCTGCCCGATGACATCAGCGTGACGTGGGCTCGCCATGTTGACGACGAATTTCATGCGCGGTTTTCGGCGACTGGCCGAAATTATCGCTACCAAATCCTGAATCGCCTTGAGCGCTCGGCGATGCAGCGGCATCGTGCCTGGTGGGTCTACAAACCATTAGACGCAACGCATATGCATGAAGCTTCTCAACACCTGCTTGGCGAGCATGATTTCTCCGCGTTCCGTGCGGCAGGATGTCGTGCCAATACGCCACAGCGGCGAATAACGAAGATTGGTGTCGAACGCGATGGCGACTGGATTACGCTAAGAGTGTCTGCAAATGCCTTCTTGCAGCATATGGTACGAAACATCACCGGTTCACTCAGTACGATCGGTGAAGGCGAAAGGAGTAGCGACTGGATGGCATATGTTTTAAAGAGTCGTGATCGGAAGAAGGCTGGAATTGCAGCGCCACCACATGGGCTGACGCTGGTATCGGTTGATTACCCCTCGTCAGCTGGTATACCGGTATCGACGGACGTCGACTAGCTGTACTGAAACTATATGGATATCATGTTGACATGAGTTGGTTCGATAAATTGATGCCCTCGCGCATCAGCACAGAAAATCGCACAAAATCAGTGCCGGAAGGCGTTTGGGTAAAGTGCGCCCGCTGTGATGCGCAGCTGTATCGCAACGAGCTCGAGCGAAACCTGCAGGTTTGTCCGAAATGCGACCACCATATGCGCATTGGCGCGCGAAAACGCCTTGAATATTTTCTCGATCCGGATTCGCAGACTGAGTTATCTGCGAACCTGGAACCCGAGGATCCACTTAAATTCAAAGACAGTAAGCGTTACCGCGATCGACTCGTTGCTGCCCAGAAGAAGACCGGCGAAAAAGACGCACTGATCAGTGTGACAGGCTTTTTGCTCGGTCGACCAGTCGTTGTGTGTGCGTTTGATTTCGAGTTTATGGGTGGATCAATGGGCTCAGTTGTCGGTGAGCGCTTTGCCCGTGCCGCGAACCACGCGGCTGAAAACAAGATGCCGATGATTTCCTTTTCAGTCAGTGGTGGCGCGCGCATGCAGGAGGCGTTGTTCTCTCTTTTGCAAATGGCGAAAACGGCTGCGGCGTTGGCGAATCTCGGCAGTACGGGTAGCCCATACATTTCGGTATTGACGGATCCTACAACAGGTGGTGTTTCGGCGAGCCTTGCGATGCTGGGCGACGTTAATATTGCTGAGCCCAACGCACTGATCGGTTTTGCAGGGCCGCGAGTAATAGAGCAAACCGTTCGAGAGCGGCTGCCCGAGGGATTCCAGCGCAGCGAATTTCTGCTGGATCGTGGGGCTATCGATATGATCATTGATCGTCGAAAATTGCGCGAAGAGATCGGCGCCTTGCTAGCCAAGTTTGAGGGTCGTCCGAACCCCATCGCGGCAGAGTAATACTTCCGATGCTTCCTGCTGGCGCGCCACTATCCGTTTGGCTGACCTGGCTAGAAACGCTTTCGCCCACAGAAATCAATCTTGGTATTTCACGCGTGCGGCTACTGATGGACAGACTCCAGCTGCCACTACCAGTAAAGACTCTATTGATCGCCGGCACCAACGGTAAGGGCTCCTGTGTCGCCATGACAGACGCTCTCTTAAGGGCGGCTGGCCTGAGTGTTGGCGCCTACACGTCGCCGCATATCAGCCGTTACAATGAGCGTATCGTCGTCAACGGTGAGACTGTAGACGATTGTGCAATCATTGGCGCATTCGAGGTAGTAGAGACAGTTCGAGACGGTGTAGAGCTAACCTATTTCGAATACGGCACTCTAGCCGCACTGATCGTTTTTGCCGAAGCTGAACTCGATGTCTGGGTACTCGAGGTCGGCCTCGGGGGGCGTCTCGATGCGACCAATGCCGTCGATCCCATGGCTGCGTTAATCACTAATGTTTCACTTGATCATTGCGCTTGGCTTGGCAATGACATCGAAACGATCGCCTCAGAAAAGGCCGGCGTAATGCGAGCTGGCATCCCAGTAACTTATGGCGGTAGCAATATCCCAGAAGCTATCGAGCGACACAGCCGCGAGCTCGGGGCTGACTTGTTAGTGGCAGGCCGTGACTTCCAAGTGGATATCGGTACTGATGGAATATGGTCCTGGCATGGACCTAGCGGCGATCTGGAGTCGCTGAAAGCGCCCGGGCTGTTGGGCGAATTTCAGATACGCAATGCGGCTGCCGTTCTGGCTATGCTCGATGCCGTCGGCCTTCTCGATAGCATCGACGCCGACCTTGTGAATCGGGTTCTACCGTCGCTGAGCTTGGCCGGCCGATCGCAACGATTGACGGTTGACGGCGTAGAGTGGTTTTTCGACGTCGCTCACAATCCGGCAGCGGCTTCGGCGTTGGCTACGACCTTGGCATCATGCGAGACAAGAAATATGACCTTCGCGATAGTCGGCTTGCTTGACGATAAAGACGTTGACGGCATCATCGCGCCATTGACCGATTCGGTCGATCATTGGATTGCCGTTCCGGCCAACAGCGAGCGCGCAATACCGAGCAGCGAACTCGCAAGGCAGATATCAAATCTGACCGCGCGTGCGTGCTTTGTCGCTGATTCCGTGGCCGGCGCCGTCGAATTTGCCCGACATGAGGCTTCAGAAAGTGACAGAATACTTGTAACGGGATCGTTTTTTACTGTGGGTCCCATCCTCGATCAGTTGGCAACGGAATCGCGGCCCGAAATATGATGGAAAGAGCTTTGAAAGAACGAATTATTGGCGCAGTTATCTTGGTTATTTTCGTCGTCCTCGTGGTGCCGATATTTCTCGATGGTCCACCGGCGGGCGGCAATATAGTATCCAAGCAAGTCTTACTGCCTGGGCAGGAAAGGCGAGACATCAAGACCGTTGTGTTGGACAGGGGGCGCTCGGATCCAATACCGGCAGCGAGCAGCTCCGATGTGGATGCCAATAAATCTACCGTGACCGATTTAGAACCCAATATCACGTCTTTACCTACCCCTGCCGTTCAGCAAAAGACTGATCAGGCGCCCGCGGTGCGCGAAGCGACCAAAGCGCGACCAAGGCAACAAGCTACGACCGCGAAACCGGCACAATCGACAACAGGTATGTGGGCGGTGCAACTCGGAAGTTTTTCGAATAAGCAAAATGCTGAAAAGCTGGCGGTAGGCCTTAGAAAGCAAGGCTATGCAGCGTTCTTGAGTCAGCTTCAGACCGATTCGGGTCAGTTGCACAGGGTTCGCATCGGTCCGCAGAAAGACCAACAAAGCGCCGAGGCAATGGCGGCCAGACTGCTAAAGGTTGGTCACAAGGGACAAGTGCTACCGCACCCCTGACGATCTGCTAGAATCCTGTTCCATTCTCCCCGTGCCGAACCGAGACGACATCTTAGATGCCGATCATCGACATAATTATCGCCGTAGCGCTGGCCGTATCCATCATCATTGGATTCGTACGTGGCTTCGTGAAAGAGGCTATCTCTATCGCGACGCTCGTGATTGCAATCTGGGCGTCGTTGTATTTTGGCCCAGTCGTTGGCGGATTTGCCGATAGCTGGTTGAGCTCCGTTGGAATGCAGACCTGGTTCGGTCGAATCCTCGTCTTTGCGATTATTCTTTCGGTAGGCGGCCTTTTGGGCTGGGGAATTTCCAAGTTTATTCGTTTATCTATGCTGGGTGGCATCGATCGCTTGATGGGCTCTATATTCGGTGTAATTCGTGGAATATTGCTGGCTGCACTATTCATAATCGGTGGGCAGTATTCAGGCTTTGATAATGATGATTGGTGGAAGCAGTCTCGTCTGCTTCCGCATTTTGAGGTGGTCGCTGACTGGATCAAAGTTATGGCGCCCAAGGGATATGAATTAATAATACCGGATGAAATAGCGGACGCATTGCCCGTTCAGTTGCCGGTGGAATCGTAGAGATAGTTTATGTGTGGCGTGGTCGGAATCGTCAGTAATGAGCCTGTTCATCAGTTTTTGTACAATGCGCTGACAGTAATGCAGCATCGCGGTCAGGATGCAGCTGGCATCGTGACCTGGGGTGAAGAACAAGGACTTAAAAAGCGCAAAGGGAACGGCCTTGTTCGCGACGTCTTTCACAGCCGGCACATGATTGACATGCGCGGCACTTCAGGTATCGGTCATGTCCGCTATCCGACTGCCGGCGGCTCGAAATCATCAGAAGCGCAGCCGTTCTATGTCAATTCGCCGTATGGGATTTGCCTTGCACATAACGGCAACCTGACCAACTACGATGAACTTGCTGAATTGCTTATTCGCGATGACCGCCGTCACCTGAGCACCAACTCCGACTCCGAAGTGCTGCTGAATGTACTGGCGCATGAATTACAGATGCGCGCCAATGGCAGTCCAACGGCCGAGAATGTATTTGATGCAATTGATGCCCTGCACAAACGCTGTAAGGGTGGCTATGCGGTTGTTGCACTGATAGTCGGTTTCGGCGTGGTCGCATTTCGCGATCCAAACGGTATTCGTCCACTCGTGCTGGGCGAGCGTGAAGAGCATGGGCGTAAAGACTATATGGTCGCATCGGAAAGCGTTGCGCTGGACGTTCTGCAATTTTCGCTTCTGCGTGATGTGAAGCCAGGCGAGTGCATTGTGATTGAGAATAATGGGTCATTGCACTGTCATGACTATCCGGGTCCAACAGCACACACCCCATGTATTTTTGAATATGTCTATTTCGCTCGACCCGACTCGATTATGGATGAACTTTCCGTCTACAAAGCGCGATTGCGCATGGGCGAGCAGTTAGCGGGAAAAATTGTACGCTCCTTCCAGGATCACGATATTGATGTCGTGATTCCGATTCCCGACACAAGCCGAACTTCAGCGCTACAGGTCGCCTACCATCTTGGTGTTAAGTATCGGGAAGGTTTCATAAAAAATCGTTACATCGGCCGCACGTTTATCATGCCGGGCCAAGAAGAACGGAAGAAGTCCGTCCGACAAAAACTCAACGCCATCAACCTCGAGTTTCATAACAAAAATGTCCTGCTGGTGGATGACTCCATTGTTCGCGGCACGACGTCGAAGCAAATCATTAAACTGGCCCGCGATGCCGGTGCACGCAAAGTGTATTTTGCATCGGCGGCGCCGCCAGTTCGATACCCGAATGTGTATGGCATTGATATGCCGGCTGCGAGTGAACTCATCGCCAATGGACGTACTGTAGAGGAGATCCAAGAAATTATTGGCGCCGATCGCTTGATCTACCAGGACTTGAGCGGCCTGATCCGCTCCGTCCGTCACGATAATTCGGGCATTACGGAGTTTGATACCTCGTGTTTCTCGGGCGAGTATGTGACTGGAGATGTTACAGACGAGTATTTACATGAACTTGAAAAGCGTCGTAATGATGCCGCCAAGCAAAAGCGCGAGACCCATTACGACAAAGAATCCAACGTCGTCGCTCTGTAGGTGCACGCGTTGTGCGTGTATGTAAATTGAGCATCAGATTCATGATTATTGACGAGTAGGCGGACTGCAGACAGCAGTGGAAATTGAAGAATGGTTTTAACGGTGCAGGTACCAGAGAATATTGCGTCGTTTCTGGAGGTCCAAACGCCGGAGGCATGGTTGGATCTTGCTACTCAGCGACTCCCGGAAATGCTGCTGGACCACGCGAATTGCGAATTGAAAGCCGCATCGACAGCGCTTGGATTCCTGTACCGATACCCAAATCGTACCGCGCTGGTGCAACGCATGTCGCGTCTGGCGCGCGAGGAGTTGCGCCACTTCGAGCAAGTCAGGTCGATCATGGACGACATGGGGATCGAGTTCGAGAGAATGACAGCATCCCGCTACGCTGGTCAGCTACGGGATGCGGCGCGCAAGGATGAACCTAGGAAACTGCTCGACCTGCTACTGATAGGCGCAATAATAGAGGCGCGTTCTTGTGAGCGATTTGCAAAGATTGCGCCGCGTTTACCAGCGAAGCTGGGGAAATTCTACGCTGGCCTACTGGCTTCAGAAGCTCGGCATTTCGAACACTACATCGCATTCGCAAGAACCGAGTGTGATGTGGACGAGTCGGAGCTCGAGAGTCGGCTTCAGGAACTCAAGGCGATCGAGGCCGCGCTCATATCAGAACCGGATGCCGAGTTCCGGTTTCATTCAGGCTGTCCTAGCGAGGCATAGTTTCCAGGCGCGGGCCATTTTCGTCCCATCGCACGACACTGCCTTGCTCAAACCAGTCCCCCAATACGATTCGGGTCGCTAGCCGATTGCCGAGATCCACATCGTGAATAGCTGGCCGGTGGGTATGCCCGTGTAGCATGATCGAAGTCCCATGCTGGCGCAACGTCGCCACGACAGCCTCTAAGTTAACGTCCATTATTTCGGCGCTAACCGATTTGCCGTGGGCCATACTGTCTTTGCGAGCCTGAATCGAAAACGCAATGCGTTCCTCTATCGACTTGGCCAACATCATCGCCTGCCACTCAGGATTGCGAGTCATTGCGCGGACCTGTTGGTATTGAACGTCGTCGGTACACAGCGCATCGCCGTGGCTAAGGAGCACCGACTGACCGTATAAATCGACGACGACCGGGTCATCGAGAATTTCTACACCAGTTTCGCCAGAAAAAATCTCGCCAATCGCAAAGTCCCGATTACCGTGCATGAAAAACACCGGTACGCCGGAATTCGTGAGTTCGCGGATAGCCACTTTCATGCTGGTGTAGTACGGATTGGGGTCGTCGTCGCCGAGCCAGACCTCAAACAGGTCACCCAGAATATAAAGTGCTTCTGCGTCTCGTGCTTCATCACCGAGGAAGCTAAGGAACTGCTCGCCGATTTCCGGCCGGCCGGCCTCGAGATGCAGATCAGATATGAAGAGAGTTGTCATATCAGTTGTAAGTGTAAGTGATGCGCGACATTGTCTTTATTACGATCGGTACGATTGGTGCTGGAGCACCACCAGGACCATTTGATTGCGATTCGGCATTGACGATAGCGTCGACAACCTCCATGCCCTCGAAGACAAATCCGAAGACTGCGTATCCCCATCTGCCTCGAGCAGTGCCCTTTACAGGATCCAGATTAGCAACATTATTGACGTGGTTGATAAAGAACTGTGTCGAGGCAGAGTGCGGGTCGTCCGTACGCGCCATCGCGATGGTGCCACGCAAGTTGCTAAGGCCATTACCGGACTCATTGGCCACAGTTTCCGCAATAGCTTTCTTTTTAAAGCCAGGTGTATAGCCACCGCCCTGCGCCATGAACCCAGGCATGATTCTATGAAAGATAGTGCCGTCATAGAATCCTGACTCGACCAAATGAAGAAAATTCGCGACCGTTAGTGGCGCCGCTTTGCCGTCCAATTCCAGCTTAAACGTGCCTTCAGTAGTGACCACTTCAATGTGGGGGCGGGCTGGCACCTTGTCGGCAGCACAGGCGAATGTGCAGGACAAAGCGAGCAGTAGTGTAAGAATGGTCTTTTTCATCAGTTTTCCGAAATTGTCGCGAAGACTAGAGACCGCAATATACCTGAGGCAAACGCTTGATTGCCATGCAAAGCGCCCGTATTATCGCACCCCGCGCAATGACCAGCTTCTATTGGGCATGTGCGGCGGAAAATCTGGCATCGGGGCATAGCGCAGCCTGGTAGCGCATCTGCTTTGGGAGCAGAGGGTCGGGAGTTCGAATCTCTCTGCCCCGACCAGCCGATTTTCCTTTCTGGCAGGACGACCGTTTTGATGCGCCCGTAGCTCAACCGGATAGAGCACCGGTTTTCTAAACCGGTTGTTGCAGGTTCGAGTCCTGCCGGGCGCGCCATCAGGCGTAATGTTAGAATCGATTAGTACAGTGGTGGGTGTAGCTCAGTTGGTAGAGCCCCGGCTTGTGATGCCGGTCGTCGCGGGTTCGAGTCCCGTCATCCACCCCATTGCTTCAGGTGGGGCCTTTAGCTCAGTTGGTAGAGCAGGAGACTCTTAATCTCTTGGTCCGGGGTTCGAGCCCCCGAGGGCCCACCACTTTTCTGACTGACTCGCGTTGCATAGATAAAAGCAATAGTCGGTTAATAGTCGCCGCGGCCGTGTTGAAGGGCGCAGACGCTAAGTCCACCGCCAAGTCGATCGCGCTATGGCGCCAGTCTTTCTATTACCCAGCTGCCGTCGTCCTGTTTACTGTATTCAAACCGGTCGTGCAGTCGATTGCGACGACCTTGCCAGAACTCGACGACTTCGGGAACCACACGATAGCCGCCCCAGAAGTCAGGCAGCGGAATCTCTTTATTGCTGAATTTCTCTTTCATTTCCTCAAACTTAATTTCGAGCAATGAGCGAGACGAAATAATACTGCTCTGGGCTGAAACCCACGCGCCGATCTGACTGCCGCGCGGACGGGACAAGAAGTATTTGAGCGTTTCTGTCACAGGAATGCGCTCTGCTTTGCCGCGAATCTTCACCTGTCGCGCGGCGCCCGACCAGAAAAACAACATAGCTACGTTCGGGTTGGTATCAATTTGGGTGGCTTTATTACTCTCATAATTAGTGAAGAATACGAAGCCGTCTTCGTCGAAGTACTTCAATAAGACGGTTCTGCTTGACGGACGATTCTCGCTGTCCACCGTGGATACGGTCACCGCGTTTGGGTCCATCGCTACGGTGTCACACGCGTAGCGAAACCAGTCCTCGAACTGCACGATGGGATCACTTGCGAGGTCTTCTCGATCCAGAACTAACCCAGTCGCAGAACGGCGCAGCCCCGAAACGTTCATGCCGTGATGTTCGGGTAATTTGTCTTTGTCATCAGTCATACACTAATAATAAGCACTCTTTGCCCGATAACCAAATGCGAAAAGGCTTACGAGCATTGTATGATGGGGTATCAGGAAATCGACTGGAGGACAAAGATGTCCATTCTCAATAAGTTCACACAGAAGAAGACTGTCCATCTTTGGCCAATTACCGTACTGCGCGTCTATACAGGTGTGTTTTTTGCCTATTACGGCTTTGGTAAAATTAAGCGCGGCGGCTTCGCAGACAGTCTTGAAGGATTTGTCAGTGGTAAGCTGGAAGACAGTTTTGGCATAATTTCGCCATTTCTAAAGTCGGTCGTCCTGCCGAATAAGGAGATTTTCGCGATCATGGTCTCTTGGGGGGAGTTATTGATCGGCCTGGCCCTCATTGTTGGGTTGGCGACTCGCTACGCATCGATCGCAGGCGCCGTCATGCTTGTAGCGTTTTGGTTCACGAAGGGGCAGGGTTTCTTAGACTCGCAAAACCATGATGCTTTCTGGTTCATGACCTTCGTTGTGCTGGCGACCGTCCACGCCGGGCGAGTTCACAGTTTAGATGCACAACTATCGACTCGATTCCGCTTCCTTGGCTGATAATAACCTGAACGGCCGCCTGTCTCGGGTCAAAATAGGTTGCTATCCATGGTTCCATTCATGAACTTTGTCACTGTATAATGCGCGGCTGGACAAGAGGTGCGGGTGTCAAAGTCGCACCGGTAGTGCGAGAGTGGCGGAATTGGTAGACGCGCTGGCTTTAGGTGCCAGTGGGGTAACCCGTGAGAGTTCGAGTCTCTCCTTTCGCACCAAGTCCGGACCAACTAAGTAATTAATAAATAGAGAATTTATAGAATGGACGTCACTGTCGAAACGACGGGTACTCTAGAGCGCCGAATGTGCGTTGAGATGCCTATCGCAACAATAGACCACCAAGTGGACTTACGCCTCAAATCGGTCGGTCGCACCGCCAAGATCAAAGGTTTTCGCCCGGGTAAGGTACCGGCTAAAATTGTCAAGCAGCGATATGGCCGACAAATCCGTGAGGAAGTACTTGGCGAGGTCCTGCAAAGGAGCTACACGCAGGCCGTAACTGAGCAAGGCCTCAATCCTGCCGGTCAGCCCAAGATCGAAACGGAAGATGAGAATGGCGAGACGTTTTCGTTCACCGCCACTTTTGAGGTTATGCCCGTTGTCGAGCTCAAGGATCTTGAGAAAATCAAGATCGAGAAGCTGGACGTGACCATTGATGATAGCGACATCGATGACATGATGCTGAATTTGCGCAAGCAAAAGGCAAGTTGGGAGTCAGTGGATCGCAAGAGCGCCGAAGGCGACCGAGTCACCATTGACTTCATCGGCAAGCTAAAGGGTGAGCCGTTCCCGGGTGGCGAAGGTAAAGAGTATCCGGTGGTATTGGGCGCAGGTCAGATGTTGCCGGACTTTGAAAAAGCACTGACGGGAGTTTCCATAGGCGACGAAACGACATTTAAGGTCAAATTTCCGAAGGAATATCACGCAGAAGAGTTTGCCGGTAAGAAGGCCGATTTCACGGTAAACGTGCATCGCGTCGAAGAAGAAGTGTTGCCGGAAGTTGATGACGAGTTTGCCAAGGGCTTCAACGTCACCGATGGTGGAATCGAGCGATTTAAGGCTGATATTAGAGAAAATATGGACCGCGAGTCAGAGCAAAAGGTCAAGAATGATATTCGTGAGCAGGTCATGAAGGAATTGCTGGAAACCAACCCTCTCGAGATCCCACACACGCTGAAACACCAGGAAATGCACGCATTGCAGCGCGAAGCGATGCAGCGCATGGGTGTCGAAGATGCCGAGCAGGCTCCGCCAATTGATAATTTTTCAGAAGCGGCGGAAAAACGAGTCGCACTCGGCTTGTTGCTGCGCCAGCTGATTATTGACAAGGAACTTAAAGTTGACGAAGCGCTCGTGCGTGCACGGGTTGAAGAAATGGTTAGCGGCTACGAGAATGCGGACGATATGGTCACCATGTACATGAGTAACCCCCAGGTTATGCAGCAAATCGAGCCGATGGTTGTGGAGCAACTGGCTATCGACTGGATCATCGAACACGGCGACTCCAAGACGAAAAAGGTATCGTTTAAGGAATGCATGAACGCGCCCTCTTCGTGAGGTAATACGCCACAACAGATCGACGGAAAGCAAAATTATGAGTGCAACCGCATTGAATCTAGTACCAATGGTCGTCGAACAGACGGCTCGTGGCGAACGTGCCTACGACATCTATTCACGACTACTCAAAGATCGACTGATCTTCATCGTCGGCCCAGTCGAGGATCAGATGGCCAACCTGATCGTAGCTCAGCTTTTGTATCTGGAGTCTGAGAATCCCAGTAAGGACATCCACCTTTATATCAATTCACCCGGTGGTGTTGTCTCCTCCGGACTCGCTATCTACGACACAATGCAATTCATCAACTGCGATGTTTCGACCATCTGCATTGGTCAGGCGGCCAGTATGGGCGCCCTATTATTGGCCGGTGGCACGAAGGGCAAGCGCTACGCATTGCCAAACTCGCGTGTCATGGTGCACCAACCGAGCGCTGGCTATCAGGGCCAAGTGACGGACATCAGCATTCATGCTGAAGAGGTCATCGCGCTGAAGCGCAGGCTCAATGAAATCATGGCTAAGCACACAGGTCAGAACCTCAAGCAGATCGAGAAAGATCTTGAGCGTGACAACTTCATGGTTGCCGAAGAGGCCATGAAATACGGGCTTATCGATACAGTACTGGCAGATCGCCAGGGAATGGGCAGAAATTCGGACGATTGATACCTTAAATATCAAATAGTTATAAAGCTATTTTCGATTTATGTGAGCTGTAGCTTTGAACCTTGATAGCGCCCATGTAAACTACGAACCCAATGATATTTGAGACACAGGCTAATCTTGTATGAGCAATGAATCCCATGGTAAGGGTGAGGATGGCAAACTCCTATACTGTTCTTTTTGCGGAAAATCCCAACACGAAGTTCGTAAGCTCATTGCGGGACCATCTGTGTTTGTCTGCGACGAATGCGTCGAGCTGTGTAACGACATTATCCGCGAGGAACTTGAGGACACTGGTGAAACTGGCCACGACAAGTTACCCAAACCCATAGAAATCAACGCAGTACTCGATGAGTACGTGATCGGTCAGGCCCAGGCGAAAAAAGTACTCGCTGTCGCGGTGTACAATCACTACAAGCGTCTTAACGATCGCTTGGATGAACGCTCCAAGGACGACATCGAGCTATCGAAAAGCAATATTCTTCTGATTGGACCAACGGGCTGTGGCAAGACGCTACTGGCCGAGACCTTGGCTCGCTTTCTCAACGTTCCGTTCACGATCGCTGATGCGACCACGCTCACTGAGGCGGGTTATGTAGGCGAGGACGTGGAAAACATCATCCAGAAGCTTCTGCAAAAATGCGACTATGACGTCGATAAAGCGCAGACAGGTATCGTCTACATCGATGAGATCGACAAGATCTCCCGTAAGTCTGATAACCCATCAATCACTCGTGATGTATCTGGCGAGGGCGTGCAACAGGCACTTCTAAAGTTGATCGAAGGCACTATCGCATCAGTACCCCCGCAAGGTGGTCGCAAGCATCCGCAGCAGGAATTCCTGCAAGTGGATACAGGTAACATTTTGTTTATATGCGGCGGCGCATTCGCGGGCCTCGAGAAAATTATTCAAAATCGTTCGTCTAAGGCGGGTATCGGCTTCATAGCCGACGTTAAGACTGATGAGGACCAAAAGAGCATTGGCGAACTGTTACACGATGTGGAGCCGGAAGATCTGATCCGCTTCGGATTGATTCCGGAATTCGTTGGTCGTATGCCAGTTGTTGCAACGCTTGAGGAGCTGGACGAGGACGCCCTTGTACGGATTCTCCTCGAGCCGAAGAACGCGCTGACAAAGCAGTACAAAAAGCTCTTCGAGATGGAAGACGTGGATCTTGAGTTCCGCGATGACGCGTTACGCGCAGTGGCCACCAAGGCTATGGAGCGTAAAACGGGTGCTCGTGGCCTGCGCACCATTCTCGAGAACGTGTTGCTTGACACGATGTACGACCTACCTTCTGCTGAAACTGCGAAGAAGGTGGTGGTTGATGAGACGGTTGTCACTGGTGAAAACCGTCCCTACGTTCTTTACGAGTCGGATGAATCACCGACCGTGAATATCGAGCAGCCGTCTAAGACGGGATCGGGCGACGCATAATAAGACATCGAATACCGAAGCTTGAATTGTGGCCTGATGGCCGCATTTCCGAAACCAGCTTTTATTACGAACGAGGTTATTCACGGTGTCTGAGAATGACAATCCAATTGATAACGAGAAAGATTTAATTTCATCGATCGAACCGAAACCGGAAGAGAGCGTCATTGACGACTCATCCGGCATACCGGTGTTGCCGCTGCGTGACGTGGTTGTTTACCCGCACATGGTTATCCCGTTGTTCGTCGGCCGCCAAAAATCCATTATCGCGCTCGATAAAGCGATGAACGCTGGCAAGCGCATCTTGCTCGTAGCACAAAAAACTGCGGACCTTGATGACCCGCAACCATCCGATCTATATGAAGTTGGCACGCTAGCGACGATCCTGCAGTTACTTAAACTGCCGGATGGAACGGTTAAGGTTCTGGTCGAAGGCGGCGAGCGGGCATTGGTCGATCGCATTAACGTTGACGACTATTTTTCGGCGGAAGTCACACTGTTGAATGCAGCTGAGCGCCACGACGAACGAGAAATCGATGTTCTGGTTCGCTCGATCATTTCGCAGTTCGAAGCGTATGTGAAGCTGAATAAGAAAGTACCGCCTGAGGTTTTGACTTCACTTAGCGGTATCGATGAGCCCGGCCGTCTGGCCGACACTGTGGCTGCGCATATGGCGCTCAAGCTATCCGAGAAGCAACGCATTCTCGAAATTCAGGATGTAATGGGCCGTCTTGAGCGGGTACTCGGGATTATCGAAGGCGAGATTGACGTCCTGCAGATCGAGAAGCGCATCCGTGGCCGCGTCAAGAATCAGATGGAGAAAAGCCAGCGCGAGTACTACCTGAATGAGCAGATGAAAGCTATTCAGAAAGAACTTGGTGAGATGGATGACGTGCCGAATGAGTTAGCCGATCTGGAGAATAAGATCGAAAAGGCCGGCATGACAAAAGAGGGTAAGGAAAAGGCCGTCTCTGAACTCAACAAACTCAAGCTTATGTCGCCAATGTCGGCCGAAGCCACAGTGGTCCGCAACTACATAGATTGGTTGCTAAAAGCGCCCTGGAAGAAACGTAGTAAGGTGTTTAAAAGCCTGACAAAAGCCGAGGATATTCTCGAGGAAGACCACTATGGCCTTGAGAAGGTCAAGGAGCGCATTCTGGAGTATCTGGCCGTACAGAAGCGTGTAAAGCGCCTTAAGGGGCCTATCCTTTGTCTGGTTGGACCTCCTGGTGTTGGTAAGACTTCACTGGGCCAGAGCATCGCTCGCTCAACCAATCGCAAGTTTGTTCGCATGTCTTTGGGCGGCGTCCGCGATGAAGCCGAGATTCGCGGTCACCGAAGAACCTATATTGGTTCCATGCCGGGCAAGATCATCCAAAACCTATCGAAGACGGGCGTACGTAATCCGCTATTCCTGCTCGACGAAGTCGACAAGATGGCTATGGATTTCCGTGGTGATCCGTCCTCGGCATTGTTAGAGGTCCTCGATCCGGAGCAGAACTCGACATTTGCTGACCATTATCTCGAAGTCGATTTCGATCTCTCGGACGTGATGTTCGTTTGCACAGCAAACAGCCTGAATATTCCGGCACCATTGCTCGATCGCATGGAGGTTATTCGCATTCCTGGTTATACCGAGGATGAAAAAACCAAAATCGCGACCCGATATCTGGTGCCAAAGCAGCTCAAAGAGAACGGACTGAAGCAGAAGGAGCTCAATATTTCCGAAAGCTCTGTTCGCGACATCATTCAGCATTACACCCGCGAATCGGGCGTTCGAAACCTCGAGCGTGAAATTTCGAAGATATGCCGCAAAGTGGTAAAATCGCTTTTGCTGAAACCGCGCGATACGCGAGTTCTTGTGACGCCCAAAAGCATGGAAAAATACCTCGGCGTGCGACGCTTCCGCTTCGGTAAAGCCGAAGATAATGATCAGATCGGCCAGGTAACAGGATTGGCTTGGACGGAAGTGGGTGGCGAGCTCCTGACGATCGAAGCAGCCGTTGTTCCGGGTAAGGGTAAGCATAGCCAAACCGGTCAATTGGGCGATGTAATGAAGGAATCCATCGATGCCGCGATGACGGTTGTACGGAGCCGCGCTAAGGTTTTAGGCGTTGATCAGGACTTCTATCAGAAGCTCGATGTACACATTCATGTGCCCGAAGGGGCCACTCCAAAGGACGGACCGAGTGCGGGAGTTGGCATGTGTACTGCGCTAGTGTCGGCATTGACTGGTATCCCAGTTCGCAGCGATGTAGCCATGACTGGCGAGATAACCCTGCGGGGTGAGGTGCTGCCTATTGGGGGCCTCAAAGAGAAGCTTTTGGCGGCCCACAGAGGGGGTATTGCGAAGGTCTTGATCCCTCTGGATAACGAGAAGGATCTTGTGGAAATTCCGAAGAACATCAAGGACAAACTGACGATAGTTCCAGTGAAATGGATCGATGAAGTCATGGAGCATGCGCTGGTTCATACGCCTGTTCCAGAGGCAGCAAAAACCGAGAAAAAAACCGAGGCAAAATCGCTATCTGAAGAGCAAAATCCCGACGACATAGTGCGTCCGCACTAACATGCTGGAACCCGCGTGGTTAAAGGATATTTGACGCTTTATATAGCAGTTGGTATAAGCCCAGTAGTTGTTAGTGGATGCACGGAGTCACTTTCAGCCATTTAGCGGATTTAGCCAACATGGAGTTTCGTTGAATTGATGACCATTTCTTTAATCAATCTGCAAGGGTGAATAGCATGAATAAAGGTGAACTCATAGATGCGGTTGCGGGAGCAGCAGGATTATCACGAGCTGATGCAACTAAAGCGGTCGACGCAGTACTCGATAGCGTTCAAGGCACGCTATCAAACGGTGGTTCGGTGTCACTAGTTGGCTTCGGGACATTCTCAGTTAAGGCACGCGCAGCACGCGCAGGACGTAATCCTCGTACGGGTGAAACCATCCAAATTAAGGCGAGTAACGTTCCTGGATTCAAGGCTGGCAAAGGCCTGAAGGATGCCGTAAACTAGCGCCCCCCACGGGGTGCACGTGGTACGTAAGAGCCCGTTTCGACGGGCTTTTTTCATGCCTTCAGTTAAGTCTTAATCGTTATTGTACAATCTGGGTGCTTAGCTCAGCTGGTAGAGCATCGCCCTTACAAGGCGAGGGTCGGGGGTTCAATCCCCTCAGCACCCACCAAAATTTGGAGCGGTAGTTCAGTTGGTTAGAATACCGGCCTGTCACGCCGGGGGTCGCGGGTTCGAGTCCCGTCCGCTCCGCCACTCGAAGATCCCGGGTCCCTCTAGCGGGGGCCCGGGATTTTTTTTAGAATTCCAAGCCTTTAAATCAAGACACATTGACTATGCTGCAAAATATTCGCGATAACTTAACCGGTAAGGTTGCCCTGATCATTTTTGGCGCCATTGCCCTGTCATTCGTATTCGTTGGTGGTGCCGGCTTCACGACAGTAGGTTCTAGCTACGCTGCAAGAATCGATGGCGTCGATATCGGCGTCAATCAGTTCGAAGCAGCTTACCGTGAGCAACTGCAAGCGAACCCACAGTTCGCGGCGCTACCTCCCGAGTACCGCTTACGACTGCGAAGCAATATTCTTGAGCAATTGGTACAGCAACGAGTTATCGATAATTACCTCGAAGAAGTGGGCTTTAAAATCACGGATGAGCAGCTGACCGAGATCGTGCACCAATTCCCCGAGTTTCACGTTGATGGTCGTTTCGACCAGGCGACGTACATGTTGTACCTAGAAGGGGCGGCAATGACGCCAGCCAGATTCGAAGCCTCACAAAGGGTTAATCTGCGCCGGCTGCAATTGCAGCGCGCTATTCGCGGATCGTCTGTCGTTTCACCATCAGCGTATCGCCGTTATTTGAATCTCGCGTTTGAGAGTCGCGTTATTACAACAGCTACGATCGCACCGGAATCTGTCGCCAGTGAGATCAACGTTACTGAGGAAATGATCGCTGCCGCTTACGACAAGAACACCACAGCGTATTTTCTGCCGGAAACTGTAGATGTGGATTACGTAGAGATCCATCGTGATGCCGTCGCAGCTGATGTCAATGTGACAGAAGAACAGCTGGTGGATTATTACGAGATCAACAAGGATCGTTTCCTGCAGGATGAGCAGCGACGTGCGCGCCACATTCTCATATTGTTTGGTGACGACGAGTTGGCTGCCGAGACTGCCGCCAACGAAGTGCTGACACGCATTCGCTCTGGAGAGTCATTTGCTTTGCTTGCTGCGCAGCATTCTAAAGATGGCGCGACGTCGGTTAACGGCGGTGACCTCGGTTTGTTAACGCTGTTGCAACTACCCGAAGCACTGGGTGCTGCCGTGTTCTCTATGCAGGCGGGCGAAATTCAGGGCCCTATTAAAGGTGATTTCGGCTTTCATATTGCACGCCTCGACGAGATTCTAGAGTCCGGACCGCTACCATACGAGCAGGTACGAGTCTCATTGCTGAGTGAATTACAAGAAGAGCAAGGTGAGGGCTTGTACCTCGAGCTGAAGAGAAATATGACGGACGCGTTGTTTGACGCGACGGACATTCAGCAACTGGCCGACGTGCTGGGTGGTGAAGTGCATAAAGTGACCGAATTCAAACGCGACAGCGCGGAGCCGTTCGGCGGCAATCAGTTGGCATTCGATGCGATTTTTGACCCGAAGCTCTTGGGCGGCCAGGCTCCATCCGGTGGCGCGCAGTTATCTGACGTCATAGAGCTCGACATTGATCGCACAATCATCGTTTCCGTGTCGAAACATAAGCAAGCGAGTCGCGATGTGTTAGAGAATGTGCGCGATCAGATCGCTGAGCTGTTGAGGCTCGAACAGTCTGAGTCCTTGATGGCTGCAAGCGCGAAAAGAGTCTTGGACGCGATACGAGCAGGCGAAGAATTCGCAGCTGCGGCCGCATCCGCTGGCGCAACAGCACAAGCGCCTTCAGCGATGACTCGCAGTGCCGAGGATGCTGATCAGCTTCTTTCCGCGGTAATTTTCACGGCAGTGAAACCGACAGACGACAATCCAACACTTGGCAGTACTCGAAACGGCGTTGGCGGCTATACGGTCTACAGTCTTGATGCGGTGATCCCGGGCCGCCCAGAATCCATTCCGTTGGTGGACCGCGATAGAGGCAGGCTCGAACTCGTAGACCAGGCCGGTGTTAGTGATTTTATCGCCTTCGTTCAGGCGCTGCGCGAGAAAGCTGAGGTGATCGTCAATGAGGACGCGCTAGCCGCACAAGACTTGTTCCAGTAAGCTAGCCCGCATAAAAACACCATCATGGTAGAAGCGCCGTTCGGGGGGAAATATGCGTAAGCTCGCTCTGCATTGGCAGATTCTGATCGCGATTGTCTTTGCTTTTATCGCGGGACTCTGGATGTTCAGTATTAAAGAAACGACCGGCAATCAGCCAGGCGTGTTTGGTATTGAGTTTATTGCGATGTTTGATTACATCGGTACGCTATTTCTGAATGCGCTGAAGATGATCATAGTTCCTTTGATCACTTCCTCAATCATTGTGGGTGTTGCCGGTATCGGTTCGGGTGGGAACCTCGGAGCACTGGGCGGCAAGACATTGCTATTCTACGCTACCACTACGCTGGCGGCGATCCTGATTGGCTTGTTCGTAATTAATATGATTGGCCCTGGCTACATCGACGGGCAGCCAGCGAAAGACGCACTATCACTAACGGCTTCTGTTGATGAGGTCGTCGCGAAAGTAGGTAACAAGGGTGCAGGCGACGTTGCCGAAATCTTCGTCCGCATGATTCCAACCAATATTATTAAGGCAGCTGCTGAAGGCCAGATGCTCGGTCTGATCTTCTTTGCGATCTTGTTCGGTTATTTCATGACACACCTGTCGCATGATTTCGCGGAGCCATTGTTCAGGTTCTGGAATGGCATTTTTCACGTCATGATGAAGATGACCGAGTTCATCATGAAGTTTGCTCCGATCGGCGTATTCGGACTCGTTGGTGCAGTTATCGCGGATGCGGGCCTGAAGGCGACTGGACCATTGGCTATGTTCGCACTCGCAGTCTTACTGGCTCTCGGCTTGCACGCGTTTGGGACACTCATGTTATTACTGCGATTCGTCGGTCGGGTAAATCCGCTCAAGACTCTTATGGGCGTATCTCAAGCGATACTGACTGCATTCTCGACAGCATCGTCGTCAGCGACTCTGCCAATCACGATGGAAAGCGTGGAAGACAATATCGGCGTGTCGAACAAAGTATCGAGTTTCGTTTTGCCGCTGGGTGCGACAGTCAACATGAACGGCACCGCGCTATATGAATGTGCGGCTGCTTTGTTCCTCGCCCAGGCCTATGGACTTGATCTGACGTTTGGCGTGCAATTCACCATCGTTGCGATCGCACTGATGACATCAATCGGTGTTGCGGGCGTTCCGTCCGCTTCTCTGGTCGCGATCGCTATTATTCTGGCCGCCATCGGTATTCCGCTGGAGGCGATCGGTGTCTTGATGGTGTTCGATCGGATCCTCGACATGTGTCGCACCAGTATTAACGTTTGGGGTGACTGCTGTTGTGCGACGATTGTTGCGCGGCTTGAGGGCGAGGAGACTAAGGTCGCATTGTAGGAGCGGCCCTAAAGCCGCGATCCTTGGGCGTAGGTTCCGCGATACACAAGTAGGCTTTTTACTTCTGCATATGGCGCAGGCGAAGTGAAAAACCTACTTGTGTATCGCGAGCAGATTAGGACTTTCTATTCTTCGTCGAAGACCATGCCCATGATGTTGGCACCGGCGTCGACGAAGGTTGTTTCGCCGGTGACGCCACTCGCCAAGTCTGAGCAGAGGAACGCAGCGGTATTGCCAATTTCTTCGATCGTGACCGTGCGGCGTAATGGGGAGGCCTTCTCCGCGTAATTCAGCATCTTCTTGAATCCACTGATGCCAGCCGCCGCCAGTGTCTTCACAGCGCCGGCTGAGATGGCATTGACTCGTATGCCTTTAGGGCCGAGATCGGCGGCAAGGAAGCGCACACAGGACTCGAGACTCGCCTTGGCAAGCCCCATCACATTGTAATTCGGCACAACCTGCAACGCAGCGTTGTAAGTCAACGTCAATATCGATCCATTTCGACCTTCCATCATCGGCAAACCAGCCTTGGCCAGTGCAGCTAGGCTATAAGCCGAGATGTCATGCGAGATGGCAAAGCCCTCGCGAGTAATCGATTCAACAAAGCCGCCAGCAAGCTGCTCACGGGGCGCAAATCCAACCGAGTGCACGATAATATCTATACCATCCCAAGATTTACAGAGACCTTCAAACACCGCGTCGATTTCATCATCCGACGTAACATCACAAGGAAATAGCAGATCGGTATTCTGACCCAATCGGGCGGAAAGCTTCTCAACCCGACTCAGAAGCTTCTCATTCTGATACGTAAACGCAATCTCGCAACCCTCACGAGCAAATGCCTCTGCAATACCTGCAGCTATAGAACGCTCACTAGCAACACCAACAATCAGTGCCTTCTTCCCGGCCATAAAGCCCATATTCTTAATCTCGTGAAAAATTGAGGTGGCCATTCTACCTGAAGTAGGACCAACCAGAGAAACCACATTTGGCTGACAGTCTTACGAAAGTAATTTAACTGGACTGAGCCGTTACATCTACATACATGGTCAGCTTCTGGCCCGGCTGCAGTAGTTGGTTTTTGTCTATCTTATTCCACTGAGCGATTTGATCGATGCTCACCCTGAATTTGCGAGCGATTAAATACAGCGAGTCGCCATTTCGAACAGTGTAGTGAAGCCTACGAGTCATATTACCCAGCGCCTGGGTAGGTGATGTTCGTGGTGCCATTGACTCATTCGTCCAGACAACAAGTTTCTTGCCGACCGACAATATGTCCCGAGGTGCCATGCCGTTCCAGGCGGATAATTGTCGGGTTGTCACCTTGTATCGTTGGCCAATCGTCCAGAAAGACTCACCGCTTTTTACGATGTGTTCAAGTTTGTTGCCGGATCGTTTTCGATTTTGTGTTTTGGCCAGTCGCGCGTCGGCGCTCTTGCTGTAATAGCTGAGCGGTTTGGTGGCGACTGGAATCGTCAAGTGATGGCCGGCACGAATTGTATTGCCTTTGAGATTATTGGCGGAGCGGATTCTTGAGACAGTTGTGTTGTATTTCTCTGCGATCTGAGAAATCGCTTCGCCGGTTTTGACCTTATGGCGCTGCCAACGGACGCGCTCGGACTGAGATACTTCGTTGAGCGCAGCAATGAACTCGTCGGCCACATCG
>Ga0307986_10000370_pt1 | contig 33599 bp, 35 predicted proteins | sample EllFjometageno82_FD_203170 | JGI IMG/M metagenome (GOLD analysis project Ga0307986, IMG submission 203170) | Marine microbial communities from Ellis Fjord, Antarctic Ocean - #82 | ecosystem: Environmental > Aquatic > Marine > Unclassified | place: Southern Ocean | collected 2014-10-09 | reverse complement strand
TAAAGATTGCAAATCAGCTTCTAAGGTCAAACCTCAAGTAAAAAATAAAACTGCAAAAGCCAAAATCACGATTGCGATGGATTTGTCTTTGGTTCTCACAAATCATTCTTTTTTGCTTGCCAAAAATGTAGAAGGCTCTATTTGGGATCATCTTTGGATACCCTTTGATGATGCCATCATCGCTGTGCATACCTCGAAATTACAGCTGCTCAAACAAGAGCGGATCAGGCATGAATTAACCCATCGAAGTCTTAATCTATTAATTAATATCTATGTTTCACCTAAAGAATTCAAGATCAAAACAAATCAAAAATATGAATGGATAAAAAAGGATAGAATAAAGGCCTATGGAACCCCTCAACCGATAACAAAATTAATGAGCCAATTATGAGCAAAACAGTTTTCTGCAAAAAATTTCAAAAAGATTTACCGGCCATGACTGTGCCGCCCATGCCAGGACCGAAAGGCAAAGAGCTTATGGACTCCATCTCATTAGACGCTTGGGAAGCATGGAAATCTCATCAAACAATGTTAATTAATGAAAGACACCTAGATTTATCCAAGTCAGAAGACCGAGCTTGGCTGTTAGATCAAATGGGTAAGTTTTTTAATAACGAAGAGGTTGAACAAGCGTCTGGCTTTAAAGCCCTAGACTAACTGTTCCACCAGGCAACATCAGAGAAAGCCCTTAAATCTATTTCGTGAGTCCAGGCAGACCTATGTTGCTGCGCTAGGTGATAGTAAGTCTCCGCAATTTTTTCTGGAAGAATTAAACCATCATGCTCCATGCCGCGAGATTCTCGAAGTTCCTGAAACATTTCTTGCCCGAGCATTTTTCCAAGCGTATCTGGCGCATCAACCATGCCATCCACGACAATATGCGCAACATGGATGCCTTTAGATGCAAATTCTGCATTTAGCGTTTGGCACAACATTCTTCGTCCGCCCATAGCCGTTGCATGAGAGTGCTGGTTTTTATTACCGCGCATCGCAGCAGTGGCTGAGGTTACAAGGAAGGTTCCAGAGCCTCTGGCTTCCATAAGCGGCATGAGCGTTTTCGCGACTCTAAAAAGTCCTAGATCTGCCATTCTCCAGCCCCATTCAAATTCTTTTAAAGAGGTTTCATGAAGTAACTTCATGCCTGATTGAGCCCCTAAGTTGTATACCAGCACTTCGATAGCGCCTACATCTTTTTCAATAGAAGCAATCAGACCCTCTAAAACATTTTCTTCAATGGCATCTATAAGATAGCCAGAGGCGCTGCCTCCCCTTTCTTCAATTTGCCGAACCATGCTATCAAGCCCAGCTTGATCAGACCTGCGACATAAACAGGCATGAAATCCTTCGCTGGCAAATTTTGCAGCAACCGTTCCTCCGATCCCGGCGCCTGCACCCAAAACTAAACATACTGGCTTCATGAGACTTCTCTTTTTTGATAATAATATTTATATTCTAACTAACTATTCTCCAGTGCGCGCAGTTCGGTTATAATTTTGACCTCTCAATGCCCAGATAGCTCAGTCGGTAGAGCAAAGGACTGAAAATCCTTGTGTCGGTGGTTCGATTCCACCTCTGGGCACCATTCTTAAAGCATTCTTGAATGTAGTACTTTTAGCATATATGCAAAAGTTATCAGGAAGTCATCACAACTTACGCAAATACTCTGGGAACATTGTAGTTATGCACCTTCCAATTCACTATATTTCCATCTCATTATTTAAATAGTGATGCTTTTGAGCGTGGGGTAGGCAGGAAGCAATGGCAATAATTGGTTTTATTTTCGGGTTAGTGGCACTCGCAAGAGTGGAGAAATCAAAAAAGACCTTGAAAGACAAAGGAATTCTCGAAGAGAATCACAAACAAGAGTAGCTCATCAACTGTTGAAGCCTTAGTGAAGTGGTTGATTTGATTAACATTTCCATAAATATCTACTACCTCTAATAGCTAACAATCAACATCCACTTCGCCACCAGAACTTGTTGTGACCTTAGTTCTTATTGTATTTTCAGCGACTCCAACAATACCGCCAGTGGAAACTTTACCCGAAATTTCAAGCACCCCACAAATGTCAGCTAAAGCTCCAGTAGACATGCTTACTTTAGAGGTTTCAATAATAACCTCATTGTCCGCTTCAAAAATAGACCCTGTAGAAGCATTAAGCTTAAGGTGGTTAATGTGGAGTTTTCCTTCAATCTCTATTACAGACCCAGTAGACAAATCCACTTCCAGCTGGTTGATGGAATCTGAACCGCTATCAATTTTCAAAGAACTTCCAGTGGATGTCGACAAATTTAAATCTGCTTCTCTGTGAGAACAATTTTGCATTCTCCCTTGTGAGCCAGTACTGAGTTCAATAAATTTAGGTGGATTCTTTAGAGTTATGTCAGCAGTCACGTCATTATTTCTGCCCCATGAAAAGAACAGCCAATGATTTTTATTCGTACTTTTTATTTCAAGCCTCTTATCTTTCAACAACATTTGAAAGTCATTCTCAGAGTCAGCAAAGATTTCTAATTTATTCTCATCGCCACACCAAACATTAAACTCCACCCCTGTACTTACCTCCAAAGACTCAACTTCTTCTATCTCATAAGAGTAAGTTTCAGCTAATGCTAAGTTGGTAAATGTAGCTAGAATAAATATAAGCAAGAAGATTGAGTTTGTTTTCATAATAATTTTTTCCATTTTAATTTAACTAGTCCATTGTCACATAGACACTAAACTCCATTACTACATATACCTCAACAAAGCTTAAAAGGTTGCATTAAAAATTGTTAAAGGGCTTGATTCAATTCCAAGTGACTTATGAAAAACAATACTCACCTTAGTGCGTAGTTTAAAAAACCTTATTCTATAAGGGTTTCAAGGGATAAAACTGCTCCCACTCAATAGTTGTAGGGGCTAGGTAGGAGCACCATAGGCACTACCCCCTACTTATAACAATTCCATATATTTCTCGCCAAAATACTATGAGAACCAGTCTGCACTTTAAAAACTTTAAAAACTTTAAAAACTTTGAAAACTTTGAAAACTTTTACAGTTACCTCGTTCATGTTTGTGCGTGGGTCAGCAGGAGTGAACCCACACAAAACACTCACTCGGAATCAACTGGGTGGGGCGAAATTAGGTTCAGGAAGTAATATGAAGTATAGATACGATTGGGCTGAGATAAAACATGCATCAGAGTTGTGGTATTACCAGCTCAATAGAATGGACGAAGTCTTTCAGGGTGATAATCCAGTGATAGATAGCTCTGATATACGCTATATCAAAGAGATTATGGACAGACTTCCTAAGTTAGAAAGGTTAATGCCCTGTTTAATTGAGCAAACTATGCTCCTTTATTGGAAAGAGGAAGAGTCTGAACAGCTAGAATTGTCTGATTAAGGCAGAATTATATGAGCTGATTTAAAGCACTTGGTACTGATTATTATGCAGAGTATACCAAGTGTTTTATCTCTTCACAGAAGCCACCACAGGAGCTTGTATGAAGTATTTTAAAGTGTTTCTTACTCCTTTCTCAGCCTTCATGCTGATAATTGTTTATGAGATGCCTCTTATATTTGACTTTTCTAGGTATTCTCCACAATTTAAACAAACAATTACTTTTGGACGTAGGAATATTTTGGCAATGATTACACCCACCCAAAAAATCATTGGTATACTCAAAAGTATATGAACACATTTCCAACCAGCGCTAGTGTCTTCCCAGTCTGATTTCATTTCAGCAACTCTTAAATTAGCTTCATCATCATTGCAACATTCACACATTACTTTAACCATAGTGCTCATAAAACTTACCTCTCATTTATAAGTATTTTCTTGTTCTTGTTAGTGTAGAGTAATAAAAAAAATTAAAGTACCCCTTGCTCGTCTTTAGCTAAGAGTTCCTTGAGCCATATAAGGTTGTCTTTATCATAGATAATTTCCATAGCTTCTTTGCGTTTCTTCTTAGGGATAATGAAGCTATCGAAGATGGTTACCACTGGTATATCAGCTTTAATTAATCTATCTAAAACGCCCAGCATCAGATTAGATTCAATGAACATGGCTTTCCTGCCCGTCAGCTCCCTGTCCAATATCCAATGAGCTATCTCAGGATTGTAGAATTTAAAACCCTCTACAACCCTTAGAGCCATTGTTGAGTAGATTTCAGCATACTTCTTCTTCTTGTTGTCCTTGAACCAAGCATCTCTTAATCCCTTCGGAGATATGTTTGGGGCTATGTGCATTACAGACTTTATAAAGTTCCTCATGTCTTTCTCATTCTTCCCATCAACTTGAGGATGAAATACTTTAGACCATAACCACGAGCCAACCCATTGGTATGGGTCTCCTTTAATCCATTCTCCAGTTTCCCATAGAGATAAAGCATTAGAACAACAAGCCTGATAATCTTCTTCCATAAGCTCCCCTGCTCCTTTAAATGAGATTCTTTTTAATCGTTCAGATGACTTGATTGCGTTCCAATCTCCATACCATCTGCCCCCGTGCCTGATTAGATAATTACCTTTTGAATCTACTTGGTCTTTCACTGCTTGAAAGTTTACAAAGAGATGTAGGTTAGGAATCTGGATGCCATCTATTCTTAAATCCCATTCTTCTAGCTTCTGGTGATACCTCTTCATAATTGAATCAATATGTTGGGTGTAGGTGGTTGGTTCGTAAGGAACTATCTCTCGTTTATCTCTAGCCATGCGGAGGCGAACATGGGTATTGCAGTTTGTAAAAACCTCATCAACATAGAACTGTTTATTAATCCAGTCCTGAAACTTTGGTTTAGCAATCACGGTAGAAGCTTTCCTGTTCTTCTTACTCTTACTGGCTTCACCTTTAATAAACTTTACAAGTCCAGCTTTGATTAAGCGATTGATAACGCCTTGTATAGGACTGTAAGTCACCTCGTGAGGGTTCCATTCTTTAACTGGGTGAGAATTGTTGCCATAACTGAAGGCAATGGCTTTGTCATAAACAAACATATTGAGCATAAAGAGTTTAAAAGTTCTCAGCTGATTGTTCATAAATCTAATGGAGAGTTCTTCTTCGAGCTGCTCTTGAGTAAAAATAACTTCACTATCAAGGAGATAGTTGATGGCTTTGAATGGCTCAAACTCTTCCTGCTCATCTTCATCTGACACAGGATTATCTGAGGGATAGAGATACTCCAGTTCATCTGCGAACATCTCATCTAGCTCTGCTATCTTCCAGTCTTTATCCATAACCACTTGATTAAAACATAAGTAGAATCAGTAGCAAGTGTAAAAACCACTTACATAGGATATGAACAACACCTATAGGGCTTATAGAGTTATAAAGCTTATAAAGTTCAGGGGGATTGTAGAGCCATAATCTTTATCCTTCTCTTATTTATTAACATCCAGTTAAACTTGTAAAGCCCTGCAAAGTTATAAAAGAATTAAATACATTGATTCATACCCGGTTAACCATTCTATTAGGGCACCAGTACAGCCTTTTAAAGTATTGATTTAATGGGAATGATGGGACATTTGTTAGGTTATTTCTAACCCCAGATGAATAAAGAAAAGGCAGTGGCTATTAAACCAGTTATTTAGATTTGAGGAGGATAGGTTTCACTAACCTTTACTTCTTGCAACAATTTTCTCCATCCTGAATCGGTGGACACACTACATCTCCAAATGAACAGAAAACACAACAGTCGCCCTCCGATGGTTTTAAGAGTGCTTTGCAATTTATGCATTCATAGAAAAATTGGCAACTATTGGTAGACATAATTTCAGCCTTCTTAAATGCACAATGGGGACAGGTTATGGTTGAGTTCAATTCCATCATCAACACCTTTTAGATATTGGTTTTAAGGATAAGCGAGACTTTGAAGATGCCTAATTTAGCAATACTAACTAGTCATTATTTTTACAGTTCATGGGCAAAGCTCTTTCAATAGCTATCACCTCACCTTTTACTTGAGCTAAATCACCTTCAACTGCAGCACCAGTAATTTTTGAAATTGGCACAGCAAACAAAAAGACTCCCAATGAATCTTGTATGGCAGCTTTATCTTGAGCTCCTGAAAGAGTTAGTAAGTCGCTTCTTTTTTGACTTAATAGTGTTGTTGTCTCTTCGCATGTATGGCTCTTATATTCTGATGAGCTAACAGACATAGGTGCAACTCCACTTGCTCTTGAAGCACATGATGAAATGAAAACAATACTAAGAAACGATATGAAATACTTCATAACCACATCCTAAATGACATATTTTATTTTGACAAATGATTATGGCATTATTGAAGGGTGAATAAAAAAAAATAATTCAACTCCATGTATAAATATTTTTAGACAATCTAAACTATTTTTTTACATAATGACAAATAATAATATGGATGCGATTAATTTGCGGCTCAAGGATAAGCGAGACATTCCTTCAGGAGAAATCTGAGAAGCTGCTAAGGGGCGAGGTTTAATCAATCTGTATCTATCCATCCAGCATCCTTTAATTTTTTATTAGGTTTCCAGTCTCCCTTGTTACCTGAGCCTATTCCTTCAAAGTCATCTTCATATCTTCCGAGCAGATGCATTCGAGAAGTTTTAAAGTCCATCTTGGCTGGTTTGCCTTCATCACCTTCAGAAGTGTGCAAAGCTCGGTTACCGTCATACCAAAATACCATCATCTCATTGAGGGCAAAATTTGATTCTTGGTTGTAGTAATTTGAAACAGCATTTAAATTCTTACGCTTGTACTCAAGACTAGCTTGGACATATCCCTCAGTTACATCTCTCTTTGAATGGTTCAATAGGATATTTAAATCTTCACTTGATAATCCTAGCTCTCTTGTTGCTGTTGCAAAGGTTCTCCTGAAATCATGAGAGCTTAGATTAAAATTAAGGTCTAACTCACCCTGTAATGTGCTGAAAGCTTTGTCTGGACTGGTTATATGACCGTCTCCTCTAGGACTTTGAAAGACCCACATTGGGTGCTTGTTCGTAGAGTTTGTCGTACCTTTCATGTGAAACCTATAATCCAGCATCATATATAAAAGGTCTGTCATAGGAACGACATCAATCCTATCGCTTTTTGTTTTCTCTAAAGTGATTGTTCCATTTACAAAGTCTACGTTGCTCCATTTAAGAGAAGCAGATTCCTGTCTACGTTTCCCAGTTAGCAATGCGAACAGAAGATAGTCTCGCATTACATTGGTTAGTTGTCCTCGCCTCCTTGCGTGTCCATGTCGAGGTGCAACCTTTACAAAGGATTGAAAGAACTCATACATGCCATCTTTAGATATGTGAGTGGTCTTCTGATTGATTGGAGGTAGCTCACCCAGTAATTCTTTTGCATCAATGAATGGGTTCGCTAAGATATATCTCTTTGCTACAGCTTGTTGCATCAGTTTCCTAGCGTAGATAAATGCTGTCCTATCGCTACTCTTATAACCACAACCATGCCACCAGTCCATTATGATTTCAGTTGTTAACTCTGTAACCGGTATCTTTAAAAGGCTAGGCATTCTGTTCGTCATTCGTCTGACGTAATCATCTCTGGTATTTTCTTTTAGCTTCTTATTGTCTTGAAAATAATCATGAGCTAAATCAAGCAGGGTTTTATGCTTAGAAGCTTCTAGCTTGATTGCAGTCTTTGGATTGATACCTTCATAACGTATCTCATGGATTACTTCTCTAGCTTTCCCTTTAGCTGTTTCAAAGTCCCAATGAGTACAAGCACCTATTGTGTAGGGTATCTGTTTTCCAACTCCACCCTTACGTGCATAACAACCATATGAAGTCTTGCCACTCTTATAGACTCTAATCCAGAAGCCTTCTAGCTTCTTATCACGTACATAATAATCTGTTGGTTTGGGTTTATATTTCTTCCAAGAACTCTTATTAAGGGAGGAAGTCTCATTATAAGAGATTCTTTTTGTTGCTATGTTTGTTCTAGAAGTCATCAATAAGTCACCATATATGGGTAATATATAGCAAAGTCATCATCAAGTCATCACGTTTATTCCCCTGTATCGACCAGTTAGTATGGTTTTAACTTTAGATGTAAGGACTGAAAATCCTTGTGTCGGTGGTTCGATTCCACCTCTGGGCACCATTCTTCATACAAGGTATCGTATAATTCTATTTATTGAATCATTCAAAGCCAATATGATAAAAAGTACCTTCTATCTACTCTTAAGTATTCTTATTGCAACCTGCTTAGTAATCTTTCAGGAGACAATGAGCAATTTAACTTGGCTCTTATCGGTTGAAATGCCTGTTACATTTTTAATATTTTTTAGCACTTTTTTTAATAATCTATTACTAATGAATGGAGGTGGCGCCGTTCCATTGATTGCATTGATAGGGATGGGCATGTGTGCAGCTTTTTTAGTAGCCAAGATTTTATTGATTTGGATCAGTGTGGAGAAGTCCATTGCCTATGGGTTAGCTGGGGCTGCGGCCATATTAGCGATAGTCTTATTAATGCCTTTAGCTTTTTACAATTTAGATATTCTTGCTGGTGCGAGATCTATGCTTGGCAAGTCAATACTCACCTTCTATGGCTTTTTAAGTGGCTATTTCTTTGGATCAGTTTTAAAAAAGAAGGTGGCATCATGATCAGAAAATTTAACATGTTATTACTAACTGCTTTGTTTGCTCTGCACATACATTCAGAAGAGACTGGCTATCAATATGAGAATATAGCTGAAAATTTAAGTCATCCTTGGGGCATTGCTGTCATAGATGAAAATAACATTCTATTCACTGAGCTCACTGGATCCTTAAGAATAATTGAAGGCGGTGTGTTGAACCTCAAGCCAATTGGCGGTGTTCCAGATGTGTTGTTTGCAGGCCAAGGTGGGCTTTCAGGCTTAATATTAGATCCAGAGTTTCTTCTTAATCAAAAGCTATATCTTGCATTTTCATCTCCAGATGAGAATCAGAAAAAAAATACCTTGGAAGTTATTAGCGCCAAACTGATTGCAGGCAATCTGACAGAGGTAAAAACAATCTTCAAAGCCTCGCCCTCAAGGGATACTGCGGCTCACTATGGTGCCAGAATGGTTTTTTTAGACGATGGGACTTTGTTAATTACTTCTGGTGATGGATTTAATTACCGGGAAAGAGCTCAGTATTTAGATAACCACTTTGGCAAGATTATTAGAATTAACACTGATGGAAGTATCCCCGAAGATAACCCATTCATAAATCACAAAAATGCAAAACCTGAGATCTGGTCATATGGTCATAGAAACCTGCAAGGAATTGTAGTTGTTAAAGGCGTGGTTTATGAGAATGAGCATGGACCTATGGGTGGAGATGAATTAAATATTATTGAGCCTTCAAAAAATTATGGGTGGCCCGCAATAACTTATGGAAAAGATTACAGTGGCGCAACAATCTCTCCATTTACAAAGAAAGAAGGCATGGAACAGCCTATTAAATATTGGGTTCCATCAATAGCACCTTCTGGCATGGCTTTTTATGATGGCTCCCTGTTTCCTGAGTGGAAGAATAGTCTTTTTATTTCTGCTCTAGTGCCGGGAGATGTAAGACGTCTAGAAATTTCAAATTCAAAGGTCATCAGTGAAGAGATTTTATTTTCGGATCTTGGCAGAGTGAGAGATATTGCAACATCTCCCGATGGAAGTCTTATTTTGGTAACTGATGGGCCCAAAGGAAAATTGGTCAGAGTGGTGAAAAAATAATTTTATGTTATTTAGGCAGTTATTCGATACGAAGTCCTCAACCTTTACTTACCTCTTGGCTTCAAATCAAGGCAATGCAATCATTGTAGATCCAGTTCTTGAGAACACTTTAGTATACGAAACATTCCTTGGGCAACTAGGCTTAAGTTTAAAGTACTCCCTTGAGACTCATATTCATGCGGATCACACCTCTGGGTCCGGACAATTAAGAGAGCTGCTAAGCTGCGAAACGGTGAGTGGCGTTTCAGGACCAAAATGCTCATCTTATAAGATTCAAGATCAAGAAATTCTTGAGATAGATGAAATAAGATTAAAGGCAATTTTTACTCCCGGTCATACAGATGATTCATATTCTTATTTGCTAGAGTCAGTTGAGCCCTATCTTCTGTTTACTGGAGATACGCTATTGATCAGGGGCACTGGGAGAACAGATTTTCAAAATGGAGATCCTGGAACTCTTTATGATTCCATCACCACAAAATTATTTACTCTGCCACAAACTACTAAAATCTTTCCAGGTCATGACTATAATGGGTTTACGGAAAGTACTATTAAAGAAGAGGTAACATTTAATCCAAGATTGAATAATAATAAAGAATCTTTTATTAATATAATGAATTCCTTGGACCTGCCATCCCCCGCAATGATGGACGTGGTTGTTCCTTTAAATAAAAATTGCGGTATGGAAAAATAATATGGCTTCATTCGACATTAAATCAGAACTAGATAAACATGAATTAACCAATGCTGTAGACCAGGCAAACAGGGTATTACAAAATAGGTTTGACTTTAAGGGAACCAATGCATCTTTTTCACTTAACGCCAAAGAAATTCTTTTGTCGGCAAAAGAAGGTTTCCAGATTAAACAAATGGAGCCTGTTCTGCATGAAGCCATGGCGAAACGAGGCATTGATTTAAGAACACTCCAGCCTGGTTCCATAGAGTCAGCAACTGGTGAAGCTCGTCAATCCATTAGTCTTCAGGAAGGCATAGATAGAGAGCTAGCTAAAAAAATTACGACCCTGGTCAAACAGTCTAAAGTAAAAGTTCAAGCATCTGTTCAGGGCGAAAGCGTCAGAATCAATGGCAAAAAGAGAGATGAGCTGCAAGAAATCATGCAGTTAATTAAAGATCAAAAATATGATATGCCATTACAGTTTGATAATTTTAGAGATTAGCGTTATCTAAACTTATTTTATGCTGCATGATCACAATACACTTTACCCCTTGTGTGAGCCCTATGAGACTGGTTTTATGGATACAGATGGGCATGAAATCTACTATGAGCAGTGCGGAAATCCTCAAGGAAAACCTGCTGTCTTTTTACATGGGGGACCAGGCGGGGGCGGAAGCGAAAATGTAAGAAGGTTTTTTAATCCTGATACATATCGAATTATTGTTTTCGATCAGAGGGGTTGTGGCAGAAGTAAGCCACACGCTTGTTTAGAAAATAACACAACCTGGGACCTGGTAAGGGACATCGAATCTCTTCGAGAAAAACTAATAATTGATAAATGGCTAGTTTTTGGTGGCTCTTGGGGAAGCACCTTGGCACTAGCTTATGCGCAAACTCATCCGGCATCTGTGAGCGAAATGGTTCTCAGGGGAATATTTCTTTTGCGCGAAAAAGAGTTGCATTGGTTTTATCAAGAGGGAGCTAGTCACATCTTCCCTGAAGCCTGGGCAGATTTTATAAAGGTCATTGAGGCAGATAAGCAATCAAATCTGATGCAGGCATACCATGAGATATTTACTGGTCCAGATCATCAGAAAAGTTTAGATGCTGCAATTGCCTGGTCGCGCTGGGAAGCTGCCTGTAGCAGCATGGATTACTCCCCAGCAAGAGTTGAAGGGTTTTCTAACCCAGAGTTTGCTCTTGCATTTGCACTAATTGAAAATCATTATTTTATTAATAAAGGTTTTCTTGAAACTGAAGATCAATTATTAAAAGGAATAGCTGCGATAAGACACATCCCAACTGCCATTGTTCAAGGTCGGTATGACATGGTGTGTCCAGCTGAAACTGCATATGAACTCTCTGAGATGTGGCCGGAAGCCTCTTTGGTTATTGCACCTTTTTCAGGTCACACGGCATTTGAACCAGAGATCATTCATGCATTAATCAATGCCACAGATGCCTTTGGAAAAACTAATTCTTAAATGAGATCTTACGCTACTCACTTAGAGTGTTCTTCGACAGGTAAAGTCTACCCACTGGATCAAATCCACAATCTCTCAGAAGCGGGTAAGCCGTTGTTGGTGAGGTACGATCTTCAAAAATTGAAGCTTGATTTAACAAGGAAGAATTGGTGTGTTGAGTCTGCCCCGGGTTTTTGGCGATACCAAGCACTGCTGCCTGTATCCCAGGATGCATCTAAAATTTCTTTGGGCGAAGTGTTAACTCCTTTGATACCGCTTCAAAAAAGTGCTGCTCTTCTTGGGGGTATTGCAGGAAATATCATTGTTAAGGATGAGGGGCGACTGCCAACAGGCTCCTTTAAAGCAAGAGGTCTTTGCCTTGCGGTATCCATGGCACATCAATTTGGCCTGAAACATCTTGCAATCCCAACTAATGGGAATGCTGGGGCTGCACTGGCAGCTTATGCCAAACAAGCAGGCATGAAAGCGACTGTTTTTTGCCCTGATGACACTCCTTTGATTAATGTGCAAGAAATTCAATTGCAAGGAGCTGACACTTATTTGGTTAATGGGCTCATCAATGATTGTGGAAAAATAGTGTTGGAAGGCAAAGAGAAAACTGGCTGGTTTGATGTTTCAACCTTAAAAGAGCCATACAGAATTGAAGGCAAGAAAACTATGGGCTTTGAGCTAGCAGAGCAGTTAAATTGGAAGATGCCTGATGCAATTTTCTATCCTACCGGCGGTGGCACTGGATTAATTGGTATGTGGAAGGCTTTTGCTGAATTGAAAGCACTTGGCTGGCTAACAGGCAAGCTACCAAAAATGATTGCCATTCAATCTTCTGGATGCGCGCCAATAGTCAAAGCATTTAATGAAGGCTTGGATCATGCGCCATTATGGGAAGATGCATATACAGTCGCCTCAGGAATCAGGGTCCCGGTAGCCATAGGTGATTTTTTAATTCTTGAGGCGATTAAAGAATCTCATGGGTGCGCGCTTGCAGTCAGTGATGAGCGAATCATGCAAACCAGAGATCTCATTTCCCAGCAAGATGGTTTGCTACTTTGTCCGGAAGGTGCGGCAACGGCAGCTGGATATCAAGCAGCCATTGAAAAAAATATTATTGGTCCTGACGACCAGGTAATTCTCTTTAACTGTGCCACGGGATTGAAATACCCAATGCCTCCTGTAACCAAAAGCATAGATAAGAATTTTTCAATAGAATATAAGCAGTTTTTATAGGCCCAGTCTTAGCCTAAGATGCTAAGGGTTCTATCGATGAGCCAGAAAAAACCCATGCTCCCTAAAATTAATGAGGTCAGTGTGGCAGATTGCCTATATAGATTGAATTGATGAGCAAGCCAGATAAAAAAGACAAATACGGGTACAAGTAATAATTGCCCAGCCTCAATGCCGAGGTTAAAAAATAGTAAAGACAGGAACAGCTGTTCATTGCCGATACCAATTCCTGTTAATGCATTTGCAAATCCTAGCCCATGAAGTAATCCAAACCCAAAAGCAATAAGCCAAGGGGTGGATGTATAGCGTTTGCGATCACTGATTTCAATGGCAAGGTAAATAATGGTTAATGCAATAATTGCTTCGACTGTTGCTTGGGGCAATGCAACCAACTCAAATACAGACAGGCCGAGTGTAATACTATGTGCCAGAGTAAAAGCAGTAATGGTTTTGACTGCATTTAAGAGACCTGAAACTAAAAAGAGTAAGCCCAAGATAAATAAGATGTGATCCTTGCCGCTCATCAAGTGATCAACTCCCAAATTAAAATACCCCAAAGGATAAACTTGCTCCTTTAAAGGAACAGTGAGAGAGGATCGTTTGAGGTTAATCAAGCCCTCGAACACTTCTCCATTTAAGTGCTTAATAGTGACGAGTGCATCAGTCAAGACACTTAAATTTACAACCTCAATGACCTGGCCTTTCAGAGATTGATCGCAAGTTAATAGCAGGGTTTCCACTAAATACTTGCCATGCTGAATGGGTGACTGTCCATCTCTTTGGCAGCTTGTTGGAAAGAACACCTCTGCTCGTGAGCCTATATTCTTAGAAGGATACATCCAGTTAACTTCATAGATGTTGTCTTCAACTTCACCCACTACCAAATGAGCTGGATTAAACTCATGCGCAAAGAGCGTGCACGAGCAAAGCGCAAGAATAAAAACTCTACCAAGCTTTTGAAGCATTAGAATTGATAATTTGGATTAATGATGACTCGATATTGAGATTTAATTTCATCGAGGTATTGATTCACAGCATCATCTTGTATTTTGGTGAGGTAGTCTTGTGTAACCTTGCTAACAATTTTTTTCCATGGTGGAAAAAACCCTTCGGAGGTATCTGTAATAAAAATTATATGCTCTCCAAAAGCTGATTCATGAGGTCCCGACCATTGATTTAATTTTGGCTGATCGAACGCTGATAAGAAAGAGACTCCAAAGCTTCTTTCTATCTCAGCGGCAGTATTTTGATTAAAGTTTTTACCCAGAAAAAAAGGGTCGCCTCTCAACTCTAGACCATCATCAATAAAAGCATTTAACGCAGCATTGCCACGCTCTTTTGCATCAGACTCCTTGCTAAAATAATGATGCTTAAACGAATAGGTTGAAGGTATGAAGTAATTGGCTTTATTGCTTTCATAAAAATCTAGCAGCTCTTGCTCAGTAGGCTCTTCGGGTATTGTTTCTTGTTTTAAAAAGGTAAGTTTTTGTGCAAGCCGTCTCTTAATAATTCTATCCTCTTGATCCAGACCTAAGAGCAAAGCTTCTCTATAAAGAATCTCTTCTTGAACAAGATTATTGATAATATTTACAACCTCTTCATCAGTTGGAGCTCGACCTACTTGAGATGTCCACGCTGATAGTAAGCTTGATAGCTCCTGATCAGTAATATAAATATCTTTAGAGCTCTCATCAGAATTTAAACCAATATCAATGACAAAAATTAATAGGCCTATTAAAAAAAATACCAGTATTCTAAGGTTCAACTTGATGGTCCTAGAATTTATAAGATATTGATATCTATCTTGCTTTGTTCTGGGATATACCAAATAGGAGAAGACCAGCCGCGCTCTTGTATTGTCTGATGTAAATCAGGTCTGGGCGTCACTCCAGCCTTCACAGCATCCCAGGTAGACCAACGGCAGGTAGGGTTTTCTAACACTCTCACATAGTAAAATGCTTTGATGGTTGGATCAAACTCAGGATCCGTCCAAGTGGTTTTTAATTCTACTGCGCCTGCATCATCTGAGATGGAACAATCATTAATATTGACTCTTGCGCCATTATCAGGACATCTATTGGTTAAGGGGTCTACAGCCAGGCCATCTGAACATGCAACATCGTAGACTATTTCATGAGGAGTGCCGGATCCATTTTCCACCCAACCTTTAATCATTTGAATTCTCTGAAGAGGAGCTCCATTTTTATCACGCTGCGCCCATACTAAAAACTGTGGTGTTTGATTGTCACTGGCAAATAAATCTGCGCCCATCGTGACCCCTTTAGCATAAGCTTCTTGCACCATATTTTCAGAATCTAATTCGATAGAATCCATGTCATAACCAGCAAAAAACCTGACAGCCAGTCTGGTTCCGGTTGTTGCAAATGTTTCTTTTCTTTTAAATGCTTTAAAAATTGAATCTCTAGTATTTTCTTCTGCCCACGCCACAGCTAAGCCTGAGGCTCCCCATTGCTCAAACCCAGTATCAGCATAGGTTCTACCTTCTATTTCTTGAATGGACGGAGGTTGATTATAGGCAGCACTGTATTGTGTTAGCTGATCAATTCTCTCTTCAGTTAGAGGAACGGAAGCTCTGCCTTGAGCAGTGCCATCCAGAATCCCAACTTTTGACCAGTAGTTTTCTTCATCGAATGATCCGGCGCCTGTATGCGTATCAGAAGAGCCGATTAATCCAAATTTATAAGGATTGCCTTGCTGCTTCCAATCTAACGTCAGGCCTCTTAAATAGGCATCTCTTACATATCCGCCTTGCGGCATACTATATGCAGGCGGTCTGCTGCCAACTCTTTTATCCATAATTTCAAAATCGGCCCATTCATCGTCTGGTGAAAGAAGCGGGTGAGTATCAGAGGTTCCCTTAACTTGAGTTATTTCAACAACAGGCTCGTTTCTCATACGTTTTTCAGAATAATCAACATCAATTGGATTGCCTCTAAATGTCTCTACTTCAAACATTTGACCATTAGAGCCATTACTGTTGTGAGGCATAGCCAATGAATCAACGCCCCTTTCTCTTAAGCCATCCATCCAAGTCCAAAGGTCTTCCGGATTCAAAGAGTCAATTCTTGTCCATGGACGAATTGGAGCATTGGAAGAATTAAAGATTACATTTCTGTGAAGGTTTCCACCCTCTACAGCTGTGGAAGTCGTAAATTCATAGCCTATAAAGGTTGTAAATTTTCCCGGATTATTGAATTCTTCAGCTGCATTAGCCACATCTGCCCATGCAGACTTATGAATATCATAATCAAACGAGGTCAGAGCCAATTGTAAGTTTTTAGTTAACCAGGCTTGAATAACTTTGGGATGCCATAAAGGATAAGGCTGGATAATTGCTTGAGTTAAAACCGAGCTAAAAATATTTGCTCTCTCTGGCCCAGACTGAAGAGTGATATTTTCAGGCCGATTAAGGTTATGAAACGGTTTACTCCATTCTTGCTTAGATATTGCTGACGAGGTATCAGCATAATTTTCTACCATGCCCATATAAAAACCATGATCAGTAACGGCATAAAAATCTAATGGTTCTTTTAACTTCATGTCATAGCCAAGAGGATGCTTGATTGCTTCACCTGTTGCATATTTATATGCATCATATGGGGTGCTGGTCACACCAAAAATATAAGCATCAAAAGAGTATTTTGTATGCACGTGCAAATCCCCGTACAAAGGAATCTTGTCTGGGTTTGATGGTATTTGGTTGCCATTGATTTTGGGGTTGCTCAGAGAAAAATCTACAATCTCTAGCGCTGAGTCACTTTGCAGCACTTTATATGAGCCTGTCACTGATAAATACAGCAATGTGGATACTGCAATCAGTGCAATAAGCAATCTATTAACTTTCATTTCCTATCCCTCTCTATCTTTTAATAATAAGTTTTCTACCTAATAGTCTAATCTATTTTATTGAAGATCTTTAATCCTGATCAGCAGGAGAGAAACCTAAAGCATGTTTCTCGCTAAACAGAGCTACCTTCATTGCGTCGTCAGCATCGTATTGATGAATTTTTTTTAAATCATTTCCTGGCACATTCGTGTATCTCATCACTGCATTTCGTGCTGCAACCATTATTGGATTTTTGAGGTGATAGATTTTTCCCTGCATCATAGACATGCGCTGGATGCTCTTGGTGCGCTTGCTTCTAATAGAGTCATAAGTTTTTTGAGCTTTAGCAAAGTCACAGTTAGTGATTTTGCATAGTATTCCGAATGCATATGCATCTTCGATAGCCATGCAGGCGCCCTGCCCTAAAAATGGAACCATGGGATGCGCTGCATCACCAACCAAGGTTAAGTTATGGGCTATCATCGATTTAAGCGGAGGTCTTATGTATATGCCCCATTTATATAATTTCATTGAATCTTCAATGACAGGAAAAATCTTTGGATCATAGATTGAGAAATCATCCAATAAATCATTGTATGAACCCTCCTCTTTCCAGGATTCTGTAAATTCATATGCTTCTTTGGTGCAGGCCACAAAACTGACATCGCCTTCATTATTAATAGGATAAGAAACAATATGACTGCCGGGACCCAAGGCAAAATGTATATTTTGAAGATTAGATTTGCCTATCCCTCGCCATGCGCTATAGCCGCTATATCTTGGCTGTTGATTCAAAGTAAAAAACTGCTCTCGAATTGAGGATCGAATTCCATCGCATGCCACTAAATGACTGAGAGTATATTTTTTATTATTTTCAAAAGTAGCTTCACAGTTACTTTGATCAAAGCTTTCAAAAGTATGATTATAAAAAATTTCTCCTCCCAGGCTCATGTATTGCTCTAAAAGAAGAGTCATTAATGTTTGTCTGCGAGTGGTTAGTACCTCAGGAGTTTTAAATTCACAAATTGCGTGTTGAGGACTGTTGATTGAGGCTTTGGTATTAACAAATGATTCATCTTTTAAATTACTGAAAATATTTATTCTATCTAATAGACGCAGTGCGTTTGGCGAAAGAGAGATTGCAGCCCCATGAGATTTTTCTTCTGAAGATTGTTCAAAAACAATAGCTGGCATCCCTTCTTTTAATAAAGTGCAGCCCAGTGTTAGGCCGGCTATCCCTCCACCAATGATGCCAACTTTATTAGAAAGATTGCTCATATATATTTTAAATATTTTTAATGCGTTTGCGCTGAGTATAGTCATACAGAGAACCCATCGCATCTGAAAACTTTTGAGGAAAAAGACGAGACAAGACATCAATCACAATTGCGTCCACACCAACAAGCTGACGTTTACGATTTTTTAGCATGCCTTTAATAATAATTGTTGCTGCCTTTTCGGCTGATGTTCCTGCTATCTGATCAAAACCCACAATTCTTTCTTGTTGGATCTCCTGAGAGTCATCGCTTCTAGAATTGCGGACTATGTTGGTTCGCACTCCACCCGGATGGACCGATGTGACATTCACAGAAGTATTTTTTAATTCTTGTTGAAGGGTTTGATTTAATGCTTTCACTGCATGCTTGGCACAAGCATAAGCACCATTTCTTGGGGTTGCAATAAACCCATTAACACTAGAAATATTAACTATGTGAGCATCGGGGCGCTTTTTTAAATGAGGTAAAAAAGCTTTGGTCCCATAGAGAACTCCATAAAAGACTATCTTAAATACCCAGTCAAAGTCCTTGTAATTAATCTCTTCAATGCTTGCCGTGAATGCAACGCCTGCATTATTGATAATGCAATCAACATGGCCATGCGCTTTGATTGTCTCTTCGGCCCAAGCATACACTTGCTCACGATCAGCTACATCTACTAGATGCGTGCTCACAATAATATCTTTTGATAATAATGCTTTGGTCTGCTTTAACCCCTCTTCATCAACATCTGCAAGAGAGAGATGAGTGCCCAGCTGGGACAATTGAATTGCAAGACAGCGCCCAATCCCAGACCCAGCACCACTTAATGCAACTACTTTTTCATTTAGATTTTTCATTCAGATTTTTAAACTCCAATTCCTTGACTTAAAGTATGCTCTAAGTTGTATAGTGATGTTCACATAATAATATGATTTAACTTTCTGGGGAAAAAAATGACAACAAACAAACAAATTACTTCTACTGTAACCGACCAAGGCAAGCTTGAAATAGCCATCACTGAGTCAGCGCGCCCTGTACCAAAAGATGACGAGGTCTTAATTGAGGTTCAGGCAACACCAATTAATCCGTCTGATCTAGGGCTGTTGCTTGGGCCTGGTGATATCAATACTCTTAAGGTTGAAGACTCTAAAATTACCATGGATGTTCCTGCGGCAATCATGGGGGCAATGAAGCCAAGGCTAAATATTCCAATGCCGGTTGGTAACGAAGGCTCTGGAATTGTTATTGAAGCCGGTGCAAATGTTCAAGAATTCATTGGCAAAGTTGTGAGTGTGGTTGGTGGTGGCATGTATTCTCAATACAGATGTCTTCCTGCAGCAAGTTGCATGGTCATGAATGAGGGAACCGAGCCCAGAGATTGCGCATCAAGCTTTGTGAATCCACTGACTGCTCTTGGTATGGTTGAGACAATGAAAATGGAAGGGCATACAGCGCTTGTTCATACAGCTGCTGCCTCAAATTTAGGCCAAATGCTTGTCAAAATATGTGCAGAAGATGGCGTGCAACTTGTAAATATTGTTCGCAAGCAAGAGCATGTTGATTTATTAAAATCTATTGGCGCTCAGTTTGTCTGTAATTCTTCTGATGATGATTTTATGGATCAGCTAACTGCGGCTGTTACAGAAACAAAAGCCACTCTTGCATTTGATGCAACTGGTGGAGGCGAATTGGCCGGAAAGATCCTAACGTGCATGGAAGTTGCCGCAAGACAAAATGCAACTGAGTACAGCCCCTATGGTTCTACTCAACACAAGCAAGTCTATATTTACGGGGCGCTAAATCAGTCTGGAATTACTTTGCCAAATAATCGTACTTTTGGAATGTATTGGGGCATTGGTGGGTTTTTATTAACACCTTTCCTGGGAAAAGTAGGATTTAAGAAAGTTGGGGAAATGCAAGCGCGAGTGGCCAATGAAATTAAAACAACCTTTGTCAGCAGCTATACCCAAGAAGTTTCTTTAGAGGGAGCCTTAACTCTTGAGGCTTTTATGGTGTATGCCAAACAAGCGACGGGTGAAAAAGTCTTAATTAACCCTAACGGCTAAAAGATAACTGAGGATAATATTTTATCTTATAAAAAAGGGGGCTTTAGCCCCCTTTTTTTGTAGCAATAAAGTGATTCTGGCTTAGATTAACGCTATGGCCATCATAACCAATGAAACAATGGAGCCAAGCCATAACAATGTTCTCAATCTTGCGAAGCCAGCAATATATGCAACAAGATGCCCAACTCTAAAAGCAAGCCACCAACATGCCAGTCCAGTTACATCAACCGATAGCTGCATAGATAGCAATGCCAAAGCCAAAAATATTGGCAAAGTTTCTTGTAAATTTGTGTTTGCTCTCTTGGCTCTGCCGGCCATCACCGTTAGCTCATGGGGCATAGGCTCATCTCTATTAGAACCAAGCCAAGGAAAATTTTTCATGTTGAAAGCTGCGGGCACAAGCCAAGTTTGAAGGAAAGCGAGCAGCAAAGCGCAAATAATATAAGTAGTCATAAATTTTCTTCTAAATGTATAAAGTTAAAGTGTATAGGATTAAATTTAACGCTTCAAAAAATTGTTTTTCCTTATCGAATAATCACAGATAGAATAAAGAAAAAGGATTCTATTGAGCCCAGGACTACTAACAGTAAAAACTAAATTAGCTTTTGGTATAGGCGCCACGGGCGAAGCTGCAACAAACTGGATATTTTCAGGCATCACCTTCTTTTTTTATAACCAGGTTCTAGGTCTCTCTGGTTCTCTCACAGGTTTCGCAGTATTAATAGCCATTATTTTTGATGCAGTCTCTGACCCAATTATGGGCTCCATCTCTGATCGCTTTAAATCTAAATTAGGGCGCAGGCACCCCTTCATGTTCTTTGCGCCCTTCCCCACTGTGCTGGCAATTTGTCTTATGTTTTTCCCACCTGAGGGACTCTCAGACTACGGGTTATTTGCTTGGTTAATAGGCACCACTATTGTTCTAAGGATAAGCATTACGTTGTTTGCTGTTCCTCACTTAGCTCTCGGTGCAGAACTCTCAGAAGATTACATTGAACGCAGCCGAGTCATGAGTTACAACAACCTCCTTGGCTACATGGGCGTGATTATTATGCACATATTTGCATGGTTTCTAGTATTTCCTAATTTTGCGGGAGAGGAAATTGGTCAGCTCAATCAAGCAGCCTATACCCCTATCGTAATCTTCAGTACCATCTTGATTGCGCTGTGTATTCTATCGTCTGCGTACTTTACAAAAGATCGTATCCCTTATTTAAAAAAACCACCGGATGATGCTCCAAAGATTGGGATCTTAGATTTATTTCAAGACATTGTTGGAGCTCTTGGCAATCGCAACTATTTGCGACTGGTAGCTGGAATGTTTTTTCTCACGCTGCTTATAGGCACCCATGAAACACTCGCCATCTATATGGGAACTTTTTTTTGGGAACTCTCGCCTCAACAAATTGGATTACTGGTCATTAATAATATTCTGGGCTTTGCCTTTGGATTTATAGTGACCGCAAGACTTCATCAAAGATTTGATAAGCCTGTGATTATGGTGGTGAGTATTATTATGCTCAGTATTTTTTGGTCTGCCTCGGTGAATTTAAGACTTTTAGGGTTAGCACCAGACAATGGCTCAACAGAATTGGTGCTCTTTATTATTTTCTTTGGCTCTATTACCTCTGCCGGTGGCTCAATTTTAAATATCACTGTCATGTCTGCCTTGGCAGATATTGCAGATGAGCACGAGCTCAACACAGGGATCAGACAAGAAGGTGTTTTTTATGCAGCTAGAACGCTATTTGCTAAAACTTCTAGCGGCATTGGTCATGTTGTAGCAGGTCTTGCTCTCGACTTCATCGACTTTCCCACCTACAGTGCGCCTGGAGAAATTCCAAGCGAGACTATATTTCAGCTTGGGTTAATTGATGGGCCTTTTGCAATGATTTGGGGTTTGATTGGAGCATTCTTTTACGCGCGTTATAAAATTACCAAGCACTCGCATGCGAAAATTAAAGCAGCACTCGCCATTAAACATTCATAATCAAAAAATTTAGAATTTTCCTCGCAAAAATCTCATGCGAATTGAATAAACTCTCACCAATGCAACCACCGTTAAAATGGCTTGTGTAAAAATGGAGATGGCCAAAGTATTAGTCCAGCTCCAACTGTCGATCGTGAGCCAAAGTAAAAATGTCTGAATTGGAAAGTTAATGATCAGGCCCACCATAACGACTATGACACTCTCTCTAAAGGCAGCTTTTTCTTTGTTGTTCATATTATTTACTTAGTTTTAAATCTGTTGGTAATCACACTGCTCCAAAATCTTTGGAGACAAAGAAGCATTGATTAATTCTATGATATTTTGATCTAAATTAGGGATAGCCAGCGAGGATTCAATCTCTTTTTCATCATGCCGCCCTCTGCCATTCATATAATCTTCCATGGGAATAAACGGAACATCTGATTGGCTTAGAATTTTCTTAATATCAGAGTGAACCAGCTCTTGGGCAGCATGAAATTTTTCTACAGGAATGATAATCCCGTTTGGAACTTCTGCTGCCATGCGAAAATAGCTAGCATTTTTTTGATTCCACATGGCAATAGAGTTTTCATAATCTTCAATGGAGAATTGCACAAATTGCTCGAAACTCAGCTCTTTTATTTTGGGGTAATGATCATAGTAAGGTTCTTGATGCATTGCCTTGAGCCATGAATACGGGTTTCTTAAACAGAAAATAAAGAGGCACTGATCTACAGCAAACTTTGACCATTCATCTTGCTTGGGGGCTAGGCGATGCTTCCAACCAAGAAAATTATAATGTTGGAATTGCAGGTTAAAGTTTTTTCCAGCAAAGTAGCCAATGGCATTAGTGCCGGAATGCCGCTCGCCAAAAACTTTAATCGAATTAATCAACAAGTGTTACCGCTGTTCCATAAGCAATAACTTCAGAGGCTCCAGCTGCAATGGTGGATGTTTGAAATCTAAAGTTCAGGACGGCATTGGCGTTGAGCGCCTCCGCGTTTGCAATCATTCGCTCCATGGCTTCTTCGCGTGCTAGGGTTAATAAAATTGAGTAGCTCTTAAGCTCACCACCCACGAGATTTTTTAAAGTGGCAAGAATGTCTGTGCCCAAGTGGCGAGCTCGAACAGTGCTGCCGATCACAACACCATGGTAGGTTTCAATATTTTTGCCTTCAATGGTTGGGGTAGAGGAAACTAACATTATTTGCACCTATTAAATGGGTATAATTTAATTATTATATGAACAATATAAAACAAGAGCTGGTAGAAACCAAATTTGCGATCGGTGCGGTGGTCAAACATCGTTATCTAGATTTTCGCGGGGTGATCTTTGATGTTGATCCAGAGTTTAATAACACCGAAGAGTGGTATCAATCAATTCCATCCTCTATTCGACCAATTAAAAATCAGCCTTTTTATCATCTCTTTGCAGAAAATGGCCATATTTTTTATATCGCCTACGTCTCAGAACAAAATTTATTGCACGATGATTCAGAGGACTTGCCCAAGCACCCTGAAATTCAAAACCTGTTCTCGCATTTTGAGGATGGAAAATTTATGCCTATTGCTAGAGCGATAAACTAAGCAGCTTCTTGATGAGCTATCATCAAAGCAATCACAAAGACGTTCATGGCAGTCTGTAACTCATCCATGTCTAGGAAGGTTGGGGCAAGTCGAATATTTGAATCCAATGGATCGTGAAAATGAGGATAAGTTGATCCTGCTGGTGTAATCAACACCCCTGCATCCTTGCAAAGCTCAATCATTCTTGTGGCTATGGGTCGCTTGGCGTTATAGGAAATAAAATATCCACCTGTTGGTTTTAGGTAAGCGCCTATATCTGGACTTAAGGCATCTAAGGCCGCAAAAACTAATTCAAATTTAGGGCGAACAATCTCAGCATGTTTTTTCATGTGTGCTATTACGCCGGCTTGATCTTTCAACAATTGGACATGGCGCAATTGATTCGCTTTATCGGAGCACACAATCATGGAAGCTCTTTGTCTGGCGAGCAAATTAAAGACTGGAGTGCCTGCTGCTGCAAAAGCCAAGCCCCCGCCACCAAAGGTTACTTTTGAAAATGAACAAAAAACTGCTGCTTGATCCTCAACACCTGAGCGCGTGATCAACTCCCAGGTTGGCGTTTGATCCGGCGAAGGCAAAAAATCATGCAATAAATAAGCATGATCAAAGATAAATAAAAACTCCTCAGAATAAGACTTGCCCGCTTCAAGCATGGCAGTAATGTTCTCATCAGAGTAAGTATCGCCCGTTGGATTAGAATGACGAGGCACGCATACAATGCCTTTAATATTTTTATGCTCTTGAAGCAAAACATTAAAAGCTTTCATATCAATTCCAGAGCCTGTAAAAGGAATGGTTAACATCTCTATTCCAAAATCTTCAAGCAGCCTAAAGTGTCTATCAAAGCCGGGAACGGGACATATAAATTTAAGGTTCTCTTGATCTTTCCAGGGTGTTTTTAAGCCAAACAAATAGTTGGCTAGGATTAATTGATAAAGAAGCAAAAGACTCGACTGCTCCCCCACCAAAGTCTTTTCAACCGGGGCTGACAACAAGCTTGCGCCGAGCGTTCTTGCCTCCAAGATGCCTAAGGGCTCTCCATAATTTCGTACATCAACTCCGCTAGGGGTCTGAGAAGAGGCTTCCATGCTCAGCAAGGCGTTAGATAAATCTAACTGGTCTGATCCTGGCTTTCCGCGAGTTAAGTCAATAGATAAGCCTTGCGCTTTTAAAGCTGCGAATTTAGATTCCAAAGATTTTTCCATAGTATCATTAGCTATATTGATGAATATATTTTATAGGATAAAGTAATAAGTGGCATACATATCCATACTTTTGGTTGTAATAATCCTACTCTTAGGGATCTTGATTTATTTAAATCTTAGGCCTGACGCTTCATCCGTGAGCTCTAAGGAATCCTTGAGAGATTTGGATAAGGCTGTAGAAAGGCAAGAGGCAACACTGTTCGATCTTTTAAAAGATATTCAATCCTTTCAAGATCCACTCAGCAAACTCAATCGATACTTATCTGGTGGCACCCTGGCTGGAAAATTTGGTGAATGGTCTCTGGATGCAATTATTAAAGATATTTTTCATGCTAATCAATATACGGCCAATGCTGAGGTGATTGCTGGCTCTGGCAGAAGAGTCGAATTTGCCATCAAACTGCCGGAGGAATTGCTCTTGCCGATCGATGCAAAATTTCCCTCTGGGCTCTTCGATAGCTACCTTGCAGCTGTTGATAATAGCGATGCTCAACTAATTAAAAAATCTACCGATGATATTCGCAGGCATGTCTTGAAAGATGCCCTGGATATTAATAGTAAATATATGCAATCAGGGGTAACCGTTGATTTAGGCATCATGTACATACCCAGTGAGTCTCTGATGCAACTCATAGATTCCATAGGCAATATTAGAGAGGAGATCTTCAGAGATTATAGGGTTCTGATCATGGGTCCGAATTCTTTGGCAGCATATCTAATAAGCGTTCATATGGGGTTTAGAACCCTTGCCTTGAATGAAAGAGCGGGCGAGATTATGACAGAGTTTGGAAAGTTAAAAAAAGAGTTTGTAAATTTTGGCAGCTCTACCGAAGAGCTGCAGAAAAAAACTGATGCGATGCTGAAGGCTGTCAATGAACACGCTACAAGAGAAAGGCAGATGAATAAGGCAATCCAGAATATGGACCAACTAGACTCCTAGTTAATAATAAAAACGTCTCCACATATTTAACCCAAACATCATTGCCAAAACCCACAAGATCACTTCCAAGATATTAGGGTTACTGTTGTAGCCAAAAAAACCTTTTAAGAACACGCCAATGGTGCCTTTGTCATGCAACGGATGGTAAGCCGTAGCCGCGCCAGACGGGGCTGCAGAAGGCTCTAGAATATTCCATACTCGATGAATAGAGGTTTTCTCTATTTGCTCTGATTTAACTAAATATTCTTCTGCCTCATGAGTTCCATAGGCAATCATCCCTGAGGCTAAAAATACCAGCAGGAGTGTGGTGCATTTAAAGACTTTTTGTAAGTTCACCTTTCTGCCCTGTCTGACAATCAAGAGCCCTATCATGATGGCCAACAATGCTCCCAAGAAAAAGCCTAAGTAAGAAAATGTACCAGTAATAGAGAAGCTAGAAATTAAAAAGATAGCGGTTTCAAAGCCTTCTCGCAATATTGCAAAGAAGACAACAAAAAATATTCCCCAGGATGAAAGCGCGATAGCATTCAGCGTCTGATCTTCTAGCACCTTTTTATTGCTGACATTTTTGGATAGCCAAAAAATAACATACCAAATCAAGAAAGCCGTGATAAACAAAAAGACTGCCTCAAACAAGGCTTTGGTTGAGTCATTTCCAAGGGCACTCTTGGCCTGAATTACCAAAAATCCTACCGCCACACTTGCCATGATGGAAGCAATAACACCATACCAAAGCTTAGGCAGATAAATAGTTTGATTGGTTTTTTCCAGCAACAAGTAAATAATTCCTACAACCAAAGATGCCTCTAGGACCTCACGAAATACTATAATAAATTCTGCCATTATATAATTTGATTAAAATCAGTTTGTATTGGATTATTATATCCAATCTTCATTGCAATTATTGCTCTCTCTATAAACATTATTATGAATAAAACATCTCTTCACACATCCCATCTGCAGCTTGGTGCCAAAATGGTAAATTTTTCAGGATGGGAGATGCCCATCACCTATTCATCGTTAATTGAAGAGCATCATGCTGTAAGAAAAAGCGCTGGCATTTTTGATGTCTCCCACATGGCAGTCTTTGATTTTGATGGGGGAGATCAAATCGGGTTTTTTGAAAAGATCTTTGCGAATGACATTAAAAAAATAGCCAACGCCAATAAAGCTCTCTATGGCGTCTTGCTCAATGAGAATGGTGGCATCTTGGATGATCTCATTATCTACCATGCCGACGATAAATTTAGATTGGTTTCAAACTGCTCTACACGAGAGCAGAATGTTGCTTGGTATAAAAAATATGCTGTGGAATTTGGTGTGGAAGTCATTGAAAGAAAAGACATGGGGATCTTGGCTATTCAAGGCCCTCAGGCGATTGAGGCAATCTTAGCCATGAACGAGATTTCAGCCTCTATTAATGACCTAGAGACCTTTGGGTGCATGTTTGCCGGGGATCATCTCTATGCTCGAACAGGTTACACCGGTGAAGATGGCTTAGAATTAATTGTTCCCAATGATGTCATAGTCAACCTTTGGAATGTCGCGCTCAAAAAAGGTTGCGTGCCTATCGGACTCGGTGCCAGGGATACCCTGAGACTTGAGGCTGGGCTCAACCTCTATGGCAACGACATGACTGCAAACAATCATCCCTATGAGTCTAATTTGACCTGGACCGTTGATACTGAAGAGGACTCAAGAGATTTTATTGGGAAACAAGCCTTGTTAGCAATTGATCAAAGTGCCTGTCAAAAAATCATTGGGGTGATTTTAGAAGATCGAGGCGTCTTGAGGCCTGGGTATGAGATTACTCACGAGCAAGGAAAAGGCATCATCTTGAGTGGGACCTACTCCCCAACGCTTGAGGCCAGTATTGGCCTGGCAAGAGTGGATCAAGGCTTTGGGAGCAGTGGCAAAGTGATGATTAGAAATAAGGAATTAAATATTAATTTTGTATCGCCTAGATTCTTAAGACAAGGTAAAATTCCCTCATGAGTGATATACCTGGCGACTTAAAATTTCTGTCTTCTCACGAATGGGTTAGAGTGGAAGCCGATGGCACTGTAACAGTTGGGATTAGCGATCATGCTCAAGACTTATTGGGTGATATTGTGTTTGTCGAACTGCCAGAAGTTGGTCAATCCATAGATGCAGAAAGCGATGCTGCCATTGTGGAATCTGTGAAAGCAGCATCCGATATCTACTCTCCTCTTTCTGGTGAAGTGATAGAAGTGAACCCTCTGCTAGAGGATCAGCCTGAAATTATTAATTCCTCTCCTTACGAAGATGGTTGGTTTTATAAAATGTCCCCTTCAGATCTAGGGGAAGCAGAGAACTTGCTATCTCCTGAAGACTACGGTGAAGTCTGCGAAGATTAGATCTATCAAATAGATCGCTCGCCTTAGAATTGTTGAATCGTTTTAACTGTTTAAATATTTATGGAAAATTATAATAGCTTTGCCTTAAGGCATCTGGGTTTAAATCAATCCGACGTTGATGCGCTCTTAGTTGAGCTGGGCTATTCCAACTTGGAAGATTTTTCTAAAGCTGTCTTGCCTGAAAATATTTTTATTGAGGATGATCTCTCATTAAATGCGCCCATGTCAGAAGAAGAAGCCTTGCAAGCTTTAAAAAAAATTGCAAAAAAAAATCATGTCTTCAAGTCGTTTCTTGGGCAAGGGTACTACGGAACCATGACCCCAAAGGTTATTCTAAGAAATGTCTTTGAAAACCCAGGATGGTATACCTCCTACACGCCCTATCAACCAGAGATTTCTCAAGGCAGACTTGAGGCGCTGATTAACTTCCAAACAATGGTGAGCGATCTGACGGGGTTGGAAATTGCCAATGCATCTTTGCTTGACGAGGCAACCGCTGCGGCCGAAGCGATGACACTCGTCTCAAGAGTAGGCAAATCAAAGTCTCAAAAATTTTTTGTAGATGAGAGCTGTTTTCCACAAACTATTGCCGTATTGAGTGCTCGGGCTAAACCAATAGGCATAGAAGTGGTCGTTGGGGATCCTCAATCTTTAGAAGAGCTATCTGAAGAAGTGTACTTTGGGGCCTTGATCCAATACCCAAACAATCATGGTGAAATTTCTGATTACACTTTGGCAATCAAAAGCGTACATGACCATAATGGTTTGGTGGTTATGGCCACAGATCTTATGGCGCTGACTCTGCTAAAGAGCCCAGGAGAGCTTGGGGCTGATATTGCCATCGGCAGTTCTCAGAGATTTGGTGTCCCCCTTGGTTTTGGTGGGCCTCATGCAGCATTTATGGCAACCAAAGAAGCGTACAAGAGATCGTTGCCTGGAAGATTGGTGGGCGCATCCATTGATCAGCATGGCAAGACAGCCTATCGCTTAGCCTTGCAAACAAGAGAGCAACACATTAGACGAGAGAAAGCCACAAGCAACATATGTACTGCTCAAGCCTTGCTGGCAATCATGGCTGGGTTTTACGCTGCGTATCATGGACCAGAGGGTCTAAAACAAATTGCCCAAACTATTAATACCAAAGCCATTGCGTTAGCCCAAGCCATTAGCGCTCATGGGTTTGAGTTAAGAGCTAGTAATTTTTTTGATACGATTTGCATTAAAAGCAAGGGTTCAACCCAAGCAATTTATCAGGCAGCACAGGCAAAAGAAATAAATATTCGATGTATTGATGCTGACTTTATTGTTATCTCACTAGACGAGACAACGACCTCCAATGAAATAGAAACATTGATTGGGTTGTTTGCTGGCTCTCAAAACTCTAATCAAAGTCATGGGGAGTTCGGAATCCCCTCAGCTCTTACTAGAACTTCATCTTATCTGATGCACCCAGTCTTTCATTTGTATAGAACCGAAACAGAGATGCTGCGCTATATCAGAAAGCTCTGTGACAAAGATATGGCCTTGGATCGAGCCATGATCCCGTTAGGCTCATGCACCATGAAGCTGAATGCAACCTCTGAAATGATCCCTGTAGGCTGGGAAGAGTTTTCAAACATTCACCCCTATGCTCCAAGCGACCAGACCAAAGGGTATCAAGAATTGGTAGATGGTCTTGAATCGCAATTAGCTATTATTACAGGCTACGCTGCAATTTCACTACAGCCTAACGCTGGCTCTCAAGGCGAATATGCGGGATTACTTGCCATTGATGCTTTTCATAGAGCCAACGACGACCATCAGAGAAAAATCTGTCTCATTCCTGAGTCTGCACATGGAACTAACCCAGCATCAGCGCAAATGGCAGGCATGAAGGTGGTGCCTGTTAGTTGCGACAAAAAAGGGAACATTGATCTAGAGGATCTAAAAAGTAAATCAGAAAAATACTCCAATGAATTAGCGGCGATTATGATTACCTACCCCTCTACTCACGGGGTCTTTGAGACAACTGTCACTGAAGTATGCGACATCATTCATGCACATGGCGGTAAAGTCTATATTGACGGAGCCAATCTTAATGCCATGGTTGGGTTATGCAAACCTGGAGAGTTTGGTGGAGATGTGTCTCATTTAAATCTGCATAAAACATTCTGCGTCCCTCATGGGGGCGGTGGCCCGGGCGTTGGGCCAATTGGAGTCGTTAAAGAATTGGTGCCATATTTACCCACTGATCCCTTAAGTTATGATCTAACTTCTGAAAATGTTGGGCCCGTCTCTGCAACAAATTTTGGCAGCGCATCTATTCTGCCAATAAGCTGGATGTATATTCAGATGATGGGAGCCACAGGCTTGAGAAGAGCCACGCAAATAGCAATCCTCAGCGCTAACTACATTGCACAAAAGCTTAGCCCCCATTACAAAGTTTTGTATACGGGACAAAATGGGCTGATTGCACACGAATGCATTTTAGATATTCGTCCCTTAAAAGAACTTTGTGGGGTTGAGGTTGATGACATCGCCAAGCGTCTCGTTGATTTTGGGTTCCATGCTCCAACCATGTCCTTCCCGGTTCCAGGCACTCTAATGATTGAGCCTACAGAGAGCGAATCCCTTGCGGAACTTGATCGATTTATTGAGGCCATGGTGAGCATCAGGCAAGAAATTAAAGATGTGGAAAATAAAAAATATGCGATGGGAGACAGCCCTTTGAGGCATGCCCCGCATTGCGCAGAAGTCGTCACCGGCGATGTATGGGACTACCAGTACCCACGCTCTGTTGCAGCTTACCCATCGACCAATAGTGATAAAAATAAATATTGGCCGCCAGTGGGCAGAGTTGATAACGTCTATGGAGATCGAAATTTGATGTGCACCTGCCCATCAATGTCGGATTTTAAAGAAGAAGTTTAGATTCTGGGCAAATTAATAATTGTCCAACCCCTTGCTGCAGCAATTTTTTCAAGCGCAGGATCAGGATTTACAACCTTGGGATGACCCACTGCCTCTAGCAGAGGTAAATCATTGATTGAGTCTGAATAAAACGTAACATCCTCAAACTTACTATAATAATTCCTTGCCATCCATTGTGAAACCAGCTGAAGCTTTCCAGCCCCAAGAGCGGATGGAGGGATGTAAGCACCTGAGCACCGATTGTTTATAAATTCTACTTGGGTTCCAATGACATTTGGTATATCAAGCCTTTGAGCGATCGGCCGAACAATCAATTCATTGGTCGCACTTGCAAGCAAGATAGTATCGCCCTGATCGACATGGTCATGAATCATTTTCAACGCAAAGATATTAATGAGTGGCTCAATCACCTTGGCAACAAACGGCAGGATTAATTGATTAATCTCTTCAAGAGTGAGGTCGATATAAGCACTTAATGCAAAGGAAGTGTAGACATCAAAATCAAGCTCGCCACGATTATAGTCCTCAATAAATTGTTGATTTTTTATGGCTGCGCTCTCATCCAATATATTTGTTTGCACCAGATAATTAACCATCGCATAATCAGAATCACCATTTAAAATGGTATTATCTAAATCAAAAATTACTAGGGAAGGCTTGCTCATAACGGGTTAATCTAACATGAATGACAAATCTTACAGAAAAAATGTTGGCTTAATTGTGCTGAATAGCCGAAATCAATTATTGATTTGCCAAAGGAAAGGTCAAAAAACATGGCAATTTCCTCAGGGAGGGATTGATGCAGGAGAGTCGCCTAGGGTGGCAGCCCACAGAGAGCTCTTTGAAGAGGTAGGCGTAGCAAAAAAAAATGTAGTGATCATGCAAGAAAGTGTGCATTGGTATGATTATGATCTCCCTCAAAAATATCAAAATAGATCAGACAGCATGAAGAAATTTAAGGGACAGACGCAAAAGTGGTTTATGCTGAAAGCTCATGAAGAGCTTGAAATCAACCTACTGAATCAGGTCCCGCAAGAATTTGTTGCTTATCAATGGGTGAGCTTCTGGTACCCGCTATCACATATTGTGCCATTTAAAAAAAATGTATATCTAAAAGTGCTAAATGAATTTCTTCCAACATACATTGAAATAGCTCATGGTTGATCTCTTGCTTTTTCTTCTCTTGGGAAGCTTTACAGGCCTGCTGGCTGGTATGTTTGGCATAGGTGGTGGCAGTGTATTGGTTCCTGCTCTTATTTTTATTTTTTATAGGATGGGTTTTGATGCATCCATCGTGGTCTACCTCGCCATTGGGACTTCCTTGGCTAGTATTTTTTTCTCGGCTCTGTCTTCAGCTTATTCGCATCACTTAAACCAAAGCGTGGAATGGAAGCTGGTGGCGCCCTTGTCTGCTGGGATGGTTATAGGGGCACTCATAGGTGCAAAGTATGCAACCTCTCTAAATAACAGTGACTTAAAATTAATTATTACCATTTTTCTTTTGGTCGTTGGAACCGACATGATCTTGAATTACTCTCAGCGCATCATGAGCAAAACAAAAAAAATAGTCTCGCTATCTAATATAGCTTCCCCTATTCATGGTACTTGGATTGGTGGCCTGTCAGCAATTATTGGTATTGGTGGTGGCTCCTTCACAACACCTCTCTTGATCTCTGCTGGGTACAATATTAGACAAGGCATAGGAACAGCTGCTGCTTGTGGCGCGCCTATCGCCATGGCAGGAGCTTTGGGATATATGTACTTTGGTCAAGATCATGCGAGCCTTCCTCACATGACATCGGGATTTATTTTTTGGCCAGCAGTCTTGGGTATTGCCTGCGCAAGTGTTGTAACTGCAAAAATTGGAGCAAGTATTAGTCACTCTATTTCTGAGCGCATCCTCAAAATTTTGTTTGGTCTCTTTTTGATATTGGTTGGCATTATGGTGACAGTCAATTGATCATAGAACTATCAGAATTCTTTAATAACCCCAGTCTCATAGATATTGGGTTTCTAAAAATTCAATACTACGCCATTACCTGGGTATTGTCTGCGGTCTTTATTTTTCAATACCTAAAGAATCACTCCATTATTAAAGAGCTAGGTTTAACCGAAGAGCAAGCCAATGACATAGTGTTTCTCTATGGGCTAATATTCGGCGCAATGCTTGGAGGCCGGGTAGGCTACATGCTGTTTTATGGTCTAGACCAATTGATGGCTAATCCCATAAGTTTATTGTTTGTATGGGAAGGTGGCTTGAGTTTCCATGGTGGTTTGATGGGCGTCATTACAAGTCTTTATGTCTACTCCATCAAGCAGGCAATCTCCTTTCTGAGATTGGCAGATGCTGTGTGTGCTGCCATGCCAATTGGACTGGGGCTTGT
>Ga0307986_10000367_pt1 | contig 33744 bp, 36 predicted proteins | sample EllFjometageno82_FD_203170 | JGI IMG/M metagenome (GOLD analysis project Ga0307986, IMG submission 203170) | Marine microbial communities from Ellis Fjord, Antarctic Ocean - #82 | ecosystem: Environmental > Aquatic > Marine > Unclassified | place: Southern Ocean | collected 2014-10-09 | reverse complement strand
GGTCACAAATCACTTCTACTCTTACATAAGAATTAGAGAGATCTTTATTAATGAGTTTAGAAATTTTTAACTGTGTTTCTTTCGACTGTAGTTCGTTTATGAATTTAGTTAAAGCTGGAAATTTTTTGGTATTTTCTTTTGTTATAAAGCATCTAAATTTTATAGCTTTACCTCCCTCAGCAATGCCTTTTCTAAACTCAGGTGCGCCACCATCAATTGCTCTTGTGCCATCATATTCTAATTTAAGTTCATTTTGATCTGGTATATCAGCTTTTATAATTTCATTAATTGCTTCTTTTGATAAAGGTTCGTTTAACTCCCAGTGTTTGAATGGGTTATCATGTTCTTTAGAATTTTTTAAAATTGAATTAAGAAAAGTCATATAGTTTAATTTTTTCTTTTATTTGATCTGCTATTTTTTTTGTTTCATCTAGTTTAGGATAAGTCCAATTTTCAACCTGAGTACCTAATTCTTTTATTATATTCAATGAGACAAATAAATTAAAAAAACTCTTAAATCTTTTATTGTTTTTAATTGAAGGCATTTGCGCCACATAGATAGGTTTTCCTGTAATTGCAGCCTCTGAGATCATTGATGTAGAATCACAAGTTACGATTATATGATCTGCTTTTTTTAAAGAACAAAGGTAAGCTTTTTTATCAACATTGGGTATTACAATTTGATCATCATTAAAATAATTTTTAGCTTTGTTAATTATGTGTTGTGGTGTTCTCATTGAAGGTACAACAATTAATTGGTAGTTTTTTTCTAAAAAGTTTTTTTTAATTTTTAAAAAAATATTATCTATAACTTTTTCATTATAGTCATAGTGTTTAGTTGGTCCGCCAATTATTAAAGCAACTATCTTTCTTTCATTGTTTATTTTGGATTTTAAATAATTTTCATTATTGTCCAAGTCATCATTTGTTAAATAATGAATTGCACCTTTTGTAGTTAAAACGTTTTCACCTTTCAGATAGTCATGTTCTGGGGCGACAATAAAATCAAAATTACTAAGTTTTACTTTAGGGTCTTGTATGTGGATGTTTAAGATATCTTTGCCAAATTTTTTTTTAAGAGCAATTGAGGGGATAACACTTTTTCTTCCACAGGAAATAATTACTTTGACATCGCAAGCGAATTTTTTACTTAATATGTCTATAAAAATTGGAGTAAATTTTGGAGGTATATAGTTCCAAAATTTTTTTAATTTTATAGTTTGATGTTTGTAATCTAAGTTAAGAGCTTTAGCTAAACCTTCAACCTGACTTATCATGCCGTGCATACCCTGCGTTAAAAGTAATGCTTTTAATTTCGACATTTGTTACTATATATCTTTAATATAATGAATAATAAATCACCTAAACATACAAAAGTGTTAATTCTTGGATCTGGTCCAGCTGGCTATACTGCTGCAATTTATGCAGCCAGAGCTATGCTAAAGCCTATCTTAGTTCACGGATCTCAACCAGGAGGCCAACTAACGACAACTACTGATGTTGAAAATTATCCAGGTTATTCAAAAGTTATTCAAGGACCTTGGTTAATGGATGAAATGAAGGGGCAAGCAGAGGCAGTTGGTACTGAAATGATACAGGATCATATTAGTAAAGTGGATTTATCTAAAAAACCTTTCATGGCCATAGGTGATGGTGGTCAAATTTATACTGCTGATAGTTTTATAATTTCAACGGGTGCTCAAGCTAGGTGGTTAAATTTAAAAAGTGAACAAGAATTTAGAGGTTTTGGTGTTTCTGCCTGTGCTACTTGTGATGGTTTCTTTTTTAAAGAACAGGTTGTTGCAGTAGTAGGAGGTGGTAATGCTGCTGTTGAAGAGGCTATATTTTTAACTAAATTTGCATCAAAAGTTAAGCTCATTCACAGAAGAAACGAATTGAGAGCTGAAAAATTACTTCAAGAAAAACTTAAAGCAAATAAAAAAATAGAAATTATTTGGGATAGTGCAGTTGAAGAAGTTTTAGGAACTTCTGAGCCAAAAAGTGTTAATGCAATTAAAATTAAAAATCTAAAAACTAATGATATTACTGAATTAAAAGTAGATGGTTTATTTGTTGCAATTGGACATGACCCAGCTACAGCTTTATTCAAGAATCAACTAAACATGGATAAAGAGGGATACTTAATTACAAAACCAGACTCTACAGAAACAAATATACCAGGTGTATTCGCGGCTGGAGATGTTAAAGACAAAATATTCAGACAAGCTGTGACAGCTGCTGGTATGGGATGTATGTCTGCACTTGAAGCAGAAAAACATTTATCGCAATAACAATAATGAAAAATAATCTTCACGTTTTATTAGGAGCCACTGTTGCTGATGCAGCAGCAAGACCTTTGCATTGGGTTTATGATCAGAAAAAATTATTAGCTTATATTAAAAATAAAAAAGATTTTACTTTTTTAAAAAAAAATAAAAGTCCTTTTTACAGTATTAAAACTGGAAAAGTTTCAGGCTACAATGATATTGGTCAAGTTATGTTTAAAACATTGCTTGAAGGACACGAGGACATAGAAGAAAGATTCAAAAAAAATATTACTAAAAACTTTGGCCCTGGTAGCTTGTATTGGAAAAACTTTAAACTTAGAGCAAAGTATAGAAAAATTAAAGATTGGCGAGGTATAATTAAAGGGCCTTGGATACATCAAAATATTGTTGAAACTATTCAAAATATTAAAATTAAAAAAAAATTAACGGGCGGCAGTAAGGTAAATGAATCTGATGGATATTGCGCAGCACTTCCCTATTTTTTATATGGTTATAATTTTGATAGTATAAAAAAAATTATTTCAGTAGTAACAGTTTCAAAAATAAGCCTTAAGTATGCTTTAGCTAAATTTCATTTAATAGATTTAGCTCTAAAAGGTGCTAAAGATCCTATAAATGAATTTGTGAAAAAATTTAAAACAAATCAATATTTTAAAAGTATTGTTGAGGATGTTAAGAAAGTTAAGAGATGGAAAGCAAAACCTCACTCAGTTGTAGTAAAAAAATTAGGAATGGCTTGTAGCTATCCCGGAACTTTTAACAGTTCAATTCATTCAATTATTAATTCCTCAAGTTATAAAAGTGCTATTTTAAAAACGATTAAAGCTGGAGGCTGTAACTGCTCTAGGGTTAATTTTGTTGGAGCTTATTTTTCAGCCTTAGAAGGCTTCGACTCAATCCCTAAATCATGGATGGCAAAAACATACACTGCCAAAAAAATTTTGGCTCAAAAATAGTCTATTATAAAGCAGTTAATTTACTGTTATTCGAGAGTTTAACTTGACTGGTTATGCTGTTAATTCTTTTATCATTGTTAGCAAAAGAAAAAGGCTTATTTGTAGTAAGTGAAAGGATTGCTAAAATCCTAGCCGAAGTACATGCTTTATTATTAGTTTAATTAAAAACATTTTTTTGCTTAAGTCTTTAACGTAGAAAAAAAGCTTGTTAACACCCATTTTAGGCATATATATATTTTAATATTATTATAGTCTTATTTTTTAGATGTTCAGAAAAAAGTTAACTAAATATTATGGAAAAAAAAACAAAAAAAAAAATACTAATAGTAAACTGATATCCATTGTAGAACAAAATTCTTTAAAAGAAGAAAATGAAATCAGCTTTTCAAAAGGTCTTTATGATTGGGCGATGTTTATAATAGTATTTTATACAAGAGTAAGAAAAACCTTAAAAATCGATTTTAGTTCATTTGTTATTTTGCAAGTAGTTTTAAGCCATTCTCTTTATCATATGAATAAAAAAGGGCTTAAAACTTTTTCTGAGATTGAAGAAAATGTTAATATTTTATCCATCACTGAGTTAAATAAAAATAAAAAACTAACAATGAGTAGCATTGCTAATATGCTCCAGGTGCCAAGAGAGACGGTTCGAAGAAAAACATTGAGCCTTCAGAAAAAGAAAATATTGAAATATATTGGCAGAGATGGCATTCAGCTTGAACCTAATTATAAAACGATTTATAAAGATTTTGTTTCACAAACTACTGTAGATTTGAGCAAATTAATTAAAAGATGGAACCAAAATGGAGTAATAGATAAATTTTTATCAATGAGTAAATTAAGTGATAATTTATAAAAAATGGAAATAGCACTAAATATAGCACCGATAGCTCTAGCTATAATTATGTTAGGACTTGGATTGGGGCTAACTGTTAATGACTTTTCTAGAGTAATAAAAAAACCAAAGGACTTTATTGTTGGTTTTGCACTACAAGTTATTTTACTTCCAATCGTTGCTTTTTTTTTAATAAAAATATTAAACACCCCGTTAGAATTAGCTATGGGAGTTATGGTCATTGCAGCTGCGCCAGGTGGTGTGACATCTAATGTACTTACTAAATATGTAAATGGTGACGTTGCGCTTTCAATTTCATTAACAGCAACAATTAGTTTGTTAAGTATTTTTTCTGTTCCATTTATAATATATAAATCTGCTGAACTTTTAAATTTTTCAGACTTTAGTAATAACATTTCAATGATTGCAATTTCTTTAAAAATGTTCATGGTTGTTACTTTTCCTGTGCTGACAGGAATGATAATTAGAAAGTTAGCAACAGAATTTGTTTTGAAAAATTCCTTATTATTTCAAAAAATATCTTTATTTTTATTCACTATTGTTTTTTTTGCTATTTGGGTCGAGGAATGGGATAAGATTACAAGTTTTATTGTGAGAGCAGGCACAATTGCACTAATACTTAATATAACAATGATGCTAATCGGATATTATTTTGCTAAATATTTTGTTTCTGGGATAAAACAAAGAAAATGTATTTCACTTGAATGTGGGCTTCAAAATGGATCTCTCGCAGTTTTTGTGGGAACACAGGTATTTGATGAAGTTGTGTATATAGTTCCCACTGCTGCTTACGCTTTAATTATGTTTGTGACTTCCATAATATTTGTTTTGATACTAAGAAAAACTATTTAAAAACTATCTCTTGGCTTCTAGGTTTTTAGTGTCTTTTGATTTCACTAAAAAATAACAGTGTTATTTTTGTTTTCATTGTTAATGTATTAATGCAATTTGTTTATATAAACACTGGTTTCACCAAAATTTTTTATATACGTATAGTTTTTTTTCAACAATAAATTCTTAATTTTTTTTGTATTTTTTTTAGTTATCGCATTAAAAAGAGAGTGTTCAATTAGAATTATTTTAAAACTAATATTTTTAAAGTTAATTTTTTTTATAACCTCATATTCATTTCCTTCTACATCTATGTCTAGCAGATCAACTTTTTTGATTTTTTTAATTAAATAATTAAATGTACGAGTCATTATTTTACTTTTGTTTATATTAGTTTTATTGCTCCAAAAACGTTTAGCAAATTCTATATTTAAAGTATTCATCGGGTGTATTTTATTTTTAAAATAGAAAGTTTGAATTTTATTTATATCTCCTATTGCAATATTTAGATTAATATCATTAGGTCTGGCGATATTAAAAAGATCTATTGACTTTTTATTTATGTCTACATTAGTTCCATTCCATCCTTTTTTATGCAACAAATATGTATTCGAAAATCTATATGGATGATATGCTCCAATATCTATGTACGTGCCTTTGTTTTTGTTTTTAAATATTTTTTTTAAATACAGATCTTCTTTATTCTTTGAATAATTTTTCTTTACAAAAAAACCTCTGTATTTTAATAAACTTATCAATAATCTTAACTTGTAGAACCAATTTTGCATTTAACTATTTTTTATTTTTTTAGCTTAAACTTTCGCAAAAAGATTTTATTCGCTCCATTGCTTTCTTTAAATTTTCCATTGATGTTGCATAAGATATTCTGAAGAAACCTTCTAGCCCAAATGCAGACCCTTGAACGACTGCCACACTGCTGTTCTCTAATAAAAACTGAACGAAGTCAGTATCTGTCTTAAGCTCGTTTCCATTGGAATCTTTTTTTCCAATTAAATCTTTGCAGCTTGGAAAAACATAAAATGCACCGTTAGGATTCAAACAATTAATACCTTCTATTTCATTTAAGGCTTTTACAACAAAGTCTCTTCTTTCTTGAAAGGAAGTTGCTCTTTCCTTAATGAAATCTTGTGTTCCATTCAATGCTTCAACCGCTGCTGCTTGACTAATTGAAGATGGGTTAGTTGTTGATTGAGATTGTATTTTAGCTATTGCTTTAACAATTTCTTTTGGACCAGCAGCATAACCTATTCTCCAACCTGTCATTGCGTAAGCTTTACTCACACCATTCATAGTTAGAACTCTTTCTTTTAACTCTTCAATTTGAGCAATAGTAAAAAAGTTAAATCCCTCATAAATTACATGCTCGTAGATATCATCGCTTAAAATATAAACATGAGGATGTTTAATTAGTACTTTAGCAATTTCTCGAATATCATTTTCTGAATAACATGCCCCTGTAGGATTAGATGGTGAATTTAAAATTAACCATTTTGTTTTTTTAGTTATAGATCTTTCTAATTCGGAAGCATTAATTTTAAATCCCTGGTTTTCACTACATACTAAAAATACTGGTGTTCCTCCGGCTAGTAAAACTATATCAGGATAAGAAACCCAGTAAGGAGCTGGGACAATAACTTCATCTCCTTCATTTAAAGTGGCCACCATAGCGTTGTAAATTACATGCTTTCCTCCTGCGCCAACTGTTATTTGATCGGCTAGATAGTCTAAATTATTTTCTCTTTTAAATTTTTTAATAATTGCATCTTTTAAAGCTGGCGTACCATCTACTGCTGTGTATTTGGTATCTCCTTTGTTTATGGCCTTTATAGCTGCTTTTTTAATGTTATCAGGAGTATCAAAATCAGGTTCTCCTGCTCCTAGACTAATTACATCTTTACCTGCTGCCTTTAATTCTCTCGCTTTTTGTGTAACTGCTAGTGTGGGCGACGGTTTTATACGTTTTAAATTGTTGGAAACTATGCTCATTGAATTCTATAATGTTTTTTATAAATTATTATTAACACAAAATGCAAAATACTTATCAAGAAAAAATAGGCAATTTAGAAATTGCTAACAGTCAAGTTCATAAAAAACTTGAAGGTGGAATTAAATTTAAAATTAAAAGTGATTTTCAGCCTGATGGCGATCAACCTCAAGCTATAAAAAAACTACTTGAAAACCTAAAGAAAGAAAAACGTGAACAAGTACTTTTGGGTGTTACGGGCTCAGGTAAAACTTTCACAATGGCAAAAATTATAGAAGCTACAAATAGACCTGCTTTAATACTTGCTCCTAACAAAACTTTAGCTGCCCAACTTTATGGTGAATTTAAAAACTTTTTCCCTGAAAATGCTGTTGAATATTTCGTATCTTATTATGACTACTATACTCCCGAAGCATACGTTCCAAGATCCGATACCTACATTGAAAAAGAAGCTTCAATAAATGAGCAAATAGATAGAATGCGTCACTCAGCAACCAGGTCTTTATTAGAAAGAGATGATGTGATCATCGTGGCTAGTGTCTCGTGCATCTATGGATTGGGATCTCCCGAGGCATACAGCAAAATGACACTTACTCTTAAAAAAAATAATGATTATAACAGAGAAGACTTAATTAGAATGTTTGTCACACTACAATACAAAAGAAACGATCAAAATTTTGTTAGAGGAACTTTTAGAGTAAGAGGTGAAAATCTAGAAATATTTCCTTCTCATCTAGAAGATAGAGCTTGGAGGTTAAGTTTTGATTTAAATAAATTAAACAGAATAGAAGAGTTTGATCCATTAACTGCTGATACGTTTAATGATTTTGCATTAATTAAACTTTATGCCAATAGTCACTACATCACACCGAAACCTACTATGGACCAGGCAATTAAAGAAATTAAAATAGAACTTAAAAAAACTCTAGAAGTACATGAAAAAAATAATAAGCTACTAGAGGCACAAAGGTTAAGAGAAAGAACTAAATTTGATTTAGAAATGATTGAAGCAACAGGCACTTGTAATGGGATAGAAAATTACTCTAGGTATTTATCTGGCAGAAAACCCGGTGAACCTCCTCCTACACTATTTGAATATTTTCCAGATAATGCAATATTATTTGTTGATGAAAGTCATGTTACTGTTCCTCAGCTAAACGGTATGTATAAAGGTGATCGTACACGAAAAAGTACTTTGTCTGAATATGGATTTAGACTGCCGTCCTGCATGGACAATAGACCATTAAAGTTTGATGAATGGGATGCGATGAGAACACAGACTGTGTTTGTTTCCGCAACACCTGGACCATGGGAATTAAAGCAAACTAACAATGAAACTATTGATCAAATTATTAGGCCCACAGGTTTAATCGATCCTCCTGTAGAAATTAAGCCAGCTAAAACTCAGGTAGATGACTTAATGCACGAAGCTGCAAAAGTCATAGGTAACGGATTCAGAGTATTAGCAACAACTTTAACAAAAAAAATGGCCGAAGATTTAACCGAGTATCTTCATGAAAATGGTCTGAAAGTTAGGTATATGCACTCTGATATCGATACTCTTGAGAGAATAGAAATCATAAGAGATTTACGTATGGGTGTATTTGATATTCTCGTTGGGATAAATTTACTTAGAGAGGGTCTTGATATTCCTGAGTGTGCCCTGGTTGCAATCTTAGATGCAGATAAAGAAGGATTCTTAAGATCAGAAACATCTTTGGTTCAAACAATTGGAAGGGCAGCAAGAAATATTGAGGGAAGAGTTATTTTATATGCTGATAAAAAAACTAAGAGTATTGAAAAAGCGATTAGCGAAACAGACAGAAGAAGAGCAATGCAAGTTACTTACAATAAAAAAAATAATATTACAGCGATGTCAATTAAGAAAGATATTGGAGATATTTTATCCTCTATTTATGAAAAAGATTACCTACAATTAAGTGGAAGTTCAAATATTGGTGGAAATCTAAAGAAACACTTAAAATCTTTAAATAAAGACATGAAAGAAGCTGCTGCTAACCTGGAGTTTGAGGAAGCGGCACGGATGAGAGATGAAATAAGAAAACTTGAAGCTAGTGAGTTAGAAATTAATTTGAATCCTAAAATTAGTCAGTATAACTTAAAAAATAAAATACACCCTAAAGGCCGATCAACTATGGGTATGCCAGGTGTAAAAGTAAATAAAGCAGCAAAAAAATGGAAGCCAAAAAAATAATTATAACAGGTGCGGCCACTAGAATTGGTGCAGCTATAGCAAAGTCAATGGCCAATTATGATGTAAAAATTTTATTACACTATAATAAATCTGTACTCGAAGTAAAAAAACTAAAAATAGATTTAGAAAATCTTGGTGCAGAAATATTTTTGATAAAAGCAGACCTTAATAGAAGTGTTGAGGTAAAAAAAATTATTCCTTATGCCTATAAAGTTATGCGTGGAATAGATTGTTTGATAAATAATGCTTCTCTATTTGAAAACGATAATATAGAAAAATTTAATGAAAATGGATTTGATAAGCATATAAATATTAATTTAAAATCACCTTCTATTCTTTCTAGAGACTTTTTTAAATATATTAAAAAAAATAGAGGAAATATTATTAATATAATTGATCAAAGAATATTTAAACTTACTCCTCATTTTTTTTCCTATTCATTAAGCAAAACAGGACTTGGTACCTTAACGAAGGTAAGTGCTATGAAATTTGCTCCAAATATTAGAGTAAACGGAATTGCACCTGGACCTACGCTAAAAAATAAAAGACAATCAGAAAAACATTTTAAAAAACAATGGCAAGCTACTTTATTAAAAAAAAAAGTAGAAATTGAAAATATCTCTAGAACTGTAAAATTTTTAATAAACAATGATAACATTACAGGTCAGATTATTCCTGTTGATAGTGGTCAAAGTATTGCTTGGCTAACACCAGATATAATAAATGTAAAAGAATGAAAAAAAAAAATATAAAGATTATTAATTTTCAAAAAAAAGAAGAGTACACTTATAAAAGAAAAGTAATAATTACAGATCTTGTTTTTAACACTTTAATTGGAATTCATGATTTTGAAAAAGCAAAAGAACAACAGATCAAATTCAATATTGAAATAGATATCAACCCCTTATTAAAAGTAACTGGAAATGATCTAAACAGCATTATTAATTACGAAAGTGTTATCAACAAAATAAAATTAATAACTCAGGAAAAACACTATAATTTACTTGAAACTTTAGCAGAGGATATTTTTTCAAGCTTATTTTTAAATAAAAATATCATGAAAATTAAATTAAGAATTGAAAAGCCAGAAATTATTAAAAATACCTCCTCTGTAGGTATTGAAATTATCAAAAAGAGAAAATGATTAACAACCTCGAGTCCGGAAAAAATATTATTAAAGAAAAAATTAAATTAATTCCTAATAACCCTGGAGTTTATAGAATGCTCGGAGCTAAAAGAGAAATACTCTATATAGGTAAGGCTAAAAATATCCCTAACAGACTTAAGAGTTACACTTCTGATAGCAATTTACCAATTAGAACGGAAAGGATGCTTGCTCTAACAAAGTACCTGGAAATAACAACCACATCAAATGAAAGTGAAGCTTTGCTCCTTGAGGCAAATTTAATCAAAAAACATAAACCACGTTTTAATATTTTACTTAGAGATGATAAGTCGTTTCCGTATATTTTTATAAATCATAAAGACAAATGGCCACAAATTACAAAACTAAGAGGAAAGAAATCTAAAGAAGGTCATTATTTTGGTCCCTTCACATCTGCTAGTTCAGCCAACTGGACTATAAAAATTTTACAAAAAGTTTTTATGTTAAGAGTCTGTGATGACAGTGTTTTTAAGAACAGAGAAAGACCATGTATTCTTTATCAAATAAAAAGGTGTTCTGCACCTTGTGTTGGTCATATAAGTGAAAAAGACTACAAAAAAAGCGTAGAAGATTCAGTTGATTTCATATCAGGGAAATCAAGAAAAATTCAAGAAACATTTTCTAATGAAATGGAAGAGGCTAGTAAGGAGTTAGATTATGAAAAAGCTGCTACTGCAAGAGATAAAATCAAAGCTCTTTCGCAGATTCAATCATCACAAAAAATTAATCAAACCAATTTAAATGAAGCTGATGTAGTAAGTATCTTTAAAGACTCAGGGAAAACTTGCGTTCAAGTTTTCTTTTTTAGATCTAAGCAAAACTGGGGTAATCAAGCTTATTTCCCAAAACATGATCCCGATGAAAAATTAGAAAATATTTTATCTTCTTTTTTGTCTCAATTTTATGAAAATAAATCTATTCCATCTTTAATAATTACCAATAACAATATCGCTGAAAATAGTCTTTTAGAAAAAGCATTTCAAAAAAAGGAAGGTAAACGAATAATTTTACGAGAAGCAAAGTCTAAAGAAGAAAAAAGTTTAACAGTCCTAGCTGAAAAAAATGCTAAACTGGCTTTAAGTCAAAAAATTTATGAAACCCAGAGTAATGATAGCTTAATTGAAGATTTAATTAAAAAATTTTCTCTTAATAATAATATTAGTCTTTTAGAGGTTTATGATAATAGCCATATTCAAGGGACAGATTGCGTTGGTGCTTTAATATGCTTTAGCAACGAAGGATTTATTAAAAAACGATATCGAAAATTTAATATAAAAAATAATTCTGTAAAAGGTGATGATTACGGTATGTTAAAAGAAGTTTTATTTAGAAGATTCTCTAAAGTCATGAAGGAAAAATCTGGCTCTTTGTCTTTGCCAGATCTAATAATGGTTGATGGTGGAAAAGGCCAGTACTCGGTGAGTCGAGAGGTATTGAATGAATTAGGACTTCATGATTTACCAATAATAGCTATTGCTAAAGGAAAAAATAGAAACGCTGGTGAGGAAAAAATGTACTATCAAAATAAAGAATTTGAGCTAGCAAAAAATGACCCTCTATTGTTTTTTATTCAAAGATTAAGAGATGAAGCTCATAGATTCGCTATTAGCTCACATAGAGCTAAAAGAAAAAATAATTTGAGTAAATCTCTATTGGATCAAATAAACGGAATAGGCAAACAAAGAAAAAGAGCTTTATTAAATCATTTTGGATCTGCAAGATCGGTTGAATCTGCCAGTCTTGATGATTTGAAATCTGTAGAGGGTATTGAAGACAACATTGCTAAAAAAATATACAACTATTTTCACGAATAAAATTTATGCATTTAAAAATACCAAATATTTTAACTATAGGAAGAATTATTATTGTTCCGATATTCGTAATTACTTTTTTTTTACCTGGTATGTATGGAGATTTAATTCCTTTTTTTTTATTTGTAGGTGCAAGTTTTACAGACTTCTTGGATGGTTTACTTGCTAGAATTTTAAAGGCAGAATCAAAACTCGGAGAGTTGTTAGACCCTATAGCAGATAAAATATTAGTTTGCTCGGCTCTAGTTTTACTAGTAATGAATGAAACTATTAAAAATTATGAAGTGGTTGCAGCTATTATAATATTAACTCGTGAAATACTTATTTCTAGTTTACGGGAGTTCTTGGCAAAAATTAAAATAACTATGCCTGTTACTAACCTTGCTAAATTTAAAACATTTTTACAAATGTTTTCAATATCACTCTTATTAACAGGAGAAGTTGGGAATAAGTTAATTAATTTTGAAGATTATAACGCTCAAACTATAGGAATAATACTTCTATGGGTATCTGCTTTCTTAACTTTATACACTGGCTATGGTTATTTAGTAAAAGGTATTGACCACGCTATCAATGAAGATAGTAAAAAGGATTAAAGTGCCTCTAACTAAAATTAATTTAAGAGAAAAAAAATTTCATAACGAACTACAATTTAAAAATAAAGGAAGATTCGAAAATATATTTTATAAAGCTCTTTATAATATGTATAAAGATTTCAATGAATATATATTTGAAAAATCTAAGAATAAAATAATTCTTGATTATGGCTGTGGTATCGGAAGTATTACAGAAAAAATTGTAGCGTCAAATCCATCTCAATTATTTGGAATAGATATATCAGAGGTTTCGATAAATAAAGCTATAGACAATTCAAAAAAATTAAACTTACAAATAGATTATTCAGTTGATAATTGTGAAAAAACTAAATTTAAAACAGAAACATTCGACTTAATTTTTGGAACAGGAATATTGCATCATTTAAATTTAGACAAATCTATTAGTGAGATTAATAGAATTTTAAGAGATAAAGGTGAAATGGTTTTTCTAGAACCACTAGGTACAAACTTTTTAATAAACCTCTACAGAAAACTAACACCTAAATCTAGATCTGAAGATGAACACCCTTTCCTGAAAAAAGATTTTGATCGCATCAACTCTTTGTTTAAACATGTAACAATTAAATATTATGGTTTTTTTACCTTGATTTTTTTTTTATTTTATAAGAACCCAAAAAAATCTATGGTGTTTAAAATAATCTCTAAACTAGATTATTACTTTTTTAAAATTAAATATTTTAAAAGTCTTGCTTGGTCTGTATTAATTATTGCAAAAAAAAATTAGGCCGCGTTTTTCTTTTTTCTTACAAGTCCTTGATAGCTTTCAGAAAGTTCAGAAATTACTTTACAAACCTTAAAGTTGTGTTCATTTATACTTGCAACAGGAGTAATTTCAGCAGCTGTGCCAGTTAAAAAACATCCTACAAAACTAGGTACGTCATCTAGTTGAATTTTTCTTTCAATTATCTTAATGCCTTTAGATTTTGCAATGTCGATTATACAACGTCTAGTAATTCCATCTAAAAAAGAATCTGGTATTGGTGTATGCAGTTCACCAGCTTCATTTTTAAAAAAAATATTTGCACCTGTTGCTTCGGCTACATTCCCCTGATGGTCCAGCATCAAAGAGTCCACATAACCTTTGGCTTCAGCTTCATGCTTTGAAAGTGTGTTAATCATATAAAGACCTGCTGCTTTTGTATCCCAAGGTATAGAATCTGGAGATGGTTTTCTCCAGGAAGAAATGTTTAATTTTATTCCCTCAATTTTAAGTTTAGGATCAAAATAAGATCCCCACTCCCAAGTAGCTATAGCAACGTTGATTTTATTTTTTTGCGCTGAGATCGCCATCATTTCACTCCCTCGCCAGATTATTGGTCTAACATAACCATTAAGAGTTTTTTGAATTTTTACTATCTCTCTTGTTGCAATATTAATTTCTTCTACAGTGTATGGTACGTTCATGCCCATTCTTTTTGCGGAATAGAATAATCTATCTGTATGTTCTTTTAGTTTAAAAACCTCTCCATCATAAACTCTTACTCCCTCGAAGACACTACTAGCATAGTGAAGTCCATGGTTTAGGACGTGAACTTGAGCTTCTGCCCAATCAACATTTTTACCGTTAAACCAGATTTTTCCTGATCTTTTATTGTAAGGGATAGTTTCCATAAAATAAGAATATAACTAATTTTTTTATTTCAAAAAAGTATATTTCTTATTACAATAAGTCAATATAACTTACCGATTATGAAACAATTACTTTACCTTAAAGATGAACAAATTAAAGATTTCATTCAATTGCTTTTTTATGCCTATAGAGAAACTTTTTCAGATCCTAAAAAATTACTTGATGAAAATTCATATGGTCAAGCTCACTTAAGAGCTTTAAATTTAATTGAAAGAAATCCTGGTACAAATCTTGGAGAACTAATGTTTCTGCTTAAGGTAACTAAGCAAAGTTTAAACCGAGTCTTAAGAGATTTAATAAATTCAAAAATGATAAAGCAAATTAAAGATGGAGAGGACACAAGAAGAAAAAATTTATTTTTAGATAAAGAAGGACAAATTTTTTTTAATAAAATATATGAAACTCAAAAAAGAAGAATATTCCATGCTTTGAAAAATTCAGAGCCTGACTCTGTGTTAAAATTTAAAGAGGTATTAAATAAAATTATAAATGGAAAAAAATAAATATCATATCTTAGTAGTTGATGATGATGACAGAATCAGAGAGTTAGTTAAAGAATACCTAAATGATAACGGATTTATTGTTTCAACAGGAAATAATGCTGAGGAAGCAAAAATTAAGCTTGGCTATTTTCAATTTGATCTAATAGTTTTAGATGTCATGATGCCAGGACAAAATGGTCTTGAATTAACCAAAGATATAAAAAAAAATTCCAATATGCCAATTATACTTCTAACCGCTAAAGGAGAAGTGGAAAATAGAATTGAGGGCTTAGAACTTGGTGCAGATGACTATTTAGGTAAGCCTTTTGAACCAAAAGAATTATTACTTAGAATTAAAAATATTATTAAAAAGAATACAAAAATTGATCTTAATAAAATTAGTAAAATCGGAGAAGCAAAAGTTGATTTGAATAAAATGTTAATTAAGTTAAATAATAAAGTTAATAAAATTAATAATATAGAAAAGAAAGTTTTAATTGAAATGTTAGCTAATCCAGGAAAAACTTATTCCAGAACGCAAATTAGAGAGATTTCAAATATTGTTCAAGAAAGATCAATTGATGTTATGATTACAAGATTAAGACAAAAAATTGAATTAAAACCTAAAAATCCTAAATACTTACAAACTATAAGAGGATCTGGCTATGTTCTTTGGGTTGAATAATATTTTAAAAAAAATTTTACCAACTGGATTATTTTATAGATCTTTAATAATAGTAGCAGCACCAACAATTATTTTACAAATTATAACAACCATAGTCTTCTTGGATAGTATTTGGATTAAAGCAAATAAAGGATTAACGAGATCTTTGGTTGGGGAACTAAAGACTTTATCAGATATTTTCACTGGAGAAGATTTAGAGCAAATAAGTTATCTTACAGAACAATTTAAATACAACTTTGATTATGTAATTAATATTAAAAAAGATGAAGAATTGCCGACTACTGTTAGAGAGAGAAGGTATAGCCCAATAGATAGGTCTCTACGTCGTGAGTTAAAGAAAGTTTTTGGAAGTTCTAATTATTGGTTTGACACTGTTAAATATGAAGACATGGTTGAAATTAAAGTAAAGTCCAACGATAAAATTATACAAATTTTATTTCCAAGAGAAAGAATCGCGCCATCATCTATAAGATTATTTGTTTTTTGGATTACATTCCCATCGTTATTACTGATATCGATTGCTATAATTTTTTTAAAAAATCAAACTAAACCGATCATTAACCTAGCAAAGGCAGCTGAAAATTTTGGCAAGGGAAACTTCGCTAGCGGAATAAGACCTTCTGGCGCTTCAGAGATAAGAAAAGCTGCGTATGAATTTGATAGAATGGCAAAGAGAATTGATAGGCATTTAAAACAAAGGTATGAAATGCTTTCAGGGATTAGCCATGATTTAAGAACACCGCTGACAAGATTGAAACTTCAGTTAGCGATGCTAAACCAAAAAGATCTTTCTGTTAAAATGTCAAAAGATATTGATGAGATGGAAAGTATGCTTAATTCATACTTACAATTTGCAAAATCGCAAGCGCAGGAAGAGTCTGTTGCTACTAATATTAATAAACTTTTAAGTGAAATTAGTAGTGAAAAAAATAGCAAAAGTTTTCACTTAGATTTACCTACTCAGGTAGTTCTAGTTGGAAGAAAAAATGCATTAAAACGATGTTTCAATAATATTATTGAAAATGGTTTAAATTATGCCAAGAATGTTTATGTACACACATCAAAATCAACAAATAGATTAAATATTTTTATAGATGATGATGGCCCGGGGATTCCGCTAAATCAATATAAAAATGTTTTTAAGCCATTTTATAGATTAGATGAAAGCAGAAATTTAAATCGTGCGGGTGTTGGGCTGGGAATGTCGATAGCAGAAGACATTGTGAGATCACATGGTGGAAGCATTGAGTTAAGCAAAAGTAAATATGATGGCTTGCAAGTTAAAATTTCTTTACCTTTGTAGTTTTTTTTCTTCTATTTAATTTATCAATTGTTGATTGTTGTTTCTCAACTATTTTTTTTAAAACATTAAATTCTTCTCTTGAAACCAGCTCAAGTTTATCAATTAAATCATCACGCTTGAATTTTAAATTATTTATCAATTCTTTTTTAGCATCTTGTGATGTAAGAATTCCTGTTTCTATAAAATTGGATATAATTTTTAAAATTTTTTCTGAATTATTCATTATTCATCTTAATTGATAAGAAAAATAATATCAATTATGTTATAAGTTTACTATGTATATCCATGACTTAAACCCTATATTAATAAACTTCGGTTTTTTTGAAATACGGTGGTATTCTCTTGCTTATATCTTTGGAATTTTAGCCGGATGGTGGGTTGCTAAAAAAATAATTATTTTTAAGATCAAAAATGGAACTGTCATATTTGATGTAAGAATTTTTGATGATTTAATTAGTTATATCATTGTTTCAATAATAATAGGTGGAAGACTTGGGTATGTAATTTTTTATAACTATTCTTATTTTTTTGAAAACCCCTTAGACATCTTCAAAATTTGGCAAGGCGGCATGTCTTTTCATGGTGCTTTAATAGGAGTAGTAATAGGAACCTATATATTTGCAAAAAAAGTAGAAATTAATTTTTTTTTCTTCTTAGATATAATTGGCACTGTGGCTCCTCTAGGCATTTTTTTTGGCAGGATAGCAAACTTTATTAATGGTGAACTTTTTGGAAAACCAACTAATTTTTTTTGGTCTGTAATATTTCCTGAAGTAGATAAAATTCCAAGACATCCTTCTCAGCTTTATGAAGCTTTATTGGAGGGTATTATACTTTTTATTATTTTAATAAGTGTAGTTTATAAGAAAGAAACCAAAACAGGTATTGTTTCCTCCCTGTTTATGATCTTATATGGTTTTTTCAGGATCGTAGCAGAGCAATTTAGAGAGCCAGATATACAAATTGGATACCTATTTAATTTGTTTAGCATGGGATCTATTTTAAGTTTTTCTATGATTTTGATTGGACTATACATTTTAAAGAAGGCATCAAATAATGAATTTGCTAAATAAATATTTTCCAACATCAAAAAAAATTCCTATTGATAAATTTATTTCTAATGTGCTTTACGATAAAGATTATGGATATTACTCAAAAAAAATTCCTTTTGGAAAAAATGGAGATTTTATAACCTCGCCTGGAATATCACCATTGTTTAGTGAAATAATAGCTTTATGGGTTGTTGCATTTTGGGAGCATCTAGATAAACCAAAAGTTTTTAATATTGTTGAGCTTGGACCTGGTAGTGGCCAAATGTGTACTACTTTGATTAGGGTTTTTAAAAAATTTCCAATTTTTTTTAACTCAGCTAACATTTTTTTATATGAAAAAAGCAAAACTTTAAAAAGTTTACAAAAAAAAAATCTTATTCATGAAAAAATAAACTGGATTAAAAATTTTAGTGAAATTAAAAAAGGACCTGTTATTTTTTTAGGAAATGAATTTTTTGACGCAATCCCGATAAAACAATTTAAAAAAATTAATAATATTATATATGAAAAATATGTAAAAATAGAAAATGGTTCAAAAATTAATACTATTTTTGAAAAAGCTAGTTTAAAAACAATAATAAAATTAAAAAAATATGATCTTTTAAAAAAACAATCCTTTATTGAATTTCCAAAACAAGGCTTAGCTGAATTAAGCCTAGTTATAGATACTATAAAAAAACTAAACGGTGGTTTAATTTTAATTGATTATGGGTTTTTAAAACAACAAAGTAAAAACACTTTACAATCTGTAAAAAATCATAAGCAAAATATGTTGTTTAATGATGTGGGAAATGCGGACATTACATCTCTAGTAAATTTTGATTTATTACGAAAGTATTTAAAAGGAAAAAAACTTAAAGTTAACAATATTGTAACACAGGAGTTTTTTTTAAAGAAAATGGGAATTATTAATAGAGCTGAAGCGGTAAGTGAAAAAATAAATTTTAAAGAAAAATCAGATCTTTATTTAAGACTCCAAAGATTGTTGAATCCAAAACAAATGGGTAAATTATTTAAAGTTATATCTGCTTTTAAATTTAAGAAAAAATTTTCGCTAGGATTCATTTAGTGTATTTTTCAAAAAAATTTTCTGGGTTTGATAACATTAATCATTGTTTTTTTTCAAAAAATGGTGGTGTTTCAAGAAATATTTACAATAGTCTTAATTGTGGTCTTGGTTCTAATGATAATGAAAAAAATGTTTTAGCTAATCTAGCGATTGTTGCCAAAAAAATAGGTGTTCCTAAAAACAAATTATTTCTAATGAATCAAACGCATAGCAATAAAGTTGTGACGATTACCGAAAATAGTAAAAATATTCATAAGATCAGCTCTGATGCATTGATTACAACAACAAAAAATATCGCAATTTCAGTTCTTACTGCTGATTGTGTTCCTGTTTTAATTTATGATGAAGTCAATCATATAGTCGCATGTATTCACGCTGGTTGGAAAGGTGCAATAAATGGAGTTGTTAAAAACACTCTCACAGAAATATTTAAAATGGGAAAAAAAAATAAAATTTATGTTGTGGTTGGTCCTTGCATAGGTGTTACAAATTATGAAGTGCGTAAAGAGTTCTTCAACGAATTTATTAAAGAAAACAAGGAAAATGAAATTTTTTTCTCGCGTGCTCAAGAAGGTAAATTTTTGTTTGATCTTCGAAGTTATGTTAATTTTAAGATAAAAGAATTTAATATAGAATCTTTAGAAAATATAGGCTTAGACACATACGCGGAGAAAGAAAATTTTTTTAGCTATAGGAGGTCGGTACATTTAGGTGAAAAGGACTACGGCAGATGTATTTCTACTATAAACTTAATAAATGCTTAATTCATTTGAAAACTCAAACAATTGATTGTACAATTAAACTATCTTCATGAAAATTTTATCCGGAACTAGTAATCCCAGGTTAAGTAAAGAAATTTCTCGAAAACTTAAGCTTAAACTTATCAATACAAATATTAAAAGATTTGCAGATGGTGAAATTTATATAGAAATAAATGAAAACATAAGAGGAAATAGTGTCTTTGTAATTCAGTCAACATCAACACCTGCTAATGATAATCTCATGGAGTTACTTTTGTGTATTGATGCTCTAAGAAGATCTTCGGCAAAAAATATTACTGCTGTAATTCCTTATTTTGGATACGCAAGACAAGATAGAAAAGTTGCACCGAGAACTTCAATATCGGCAAAAGTTGTTTCAAATTTAATTACGAATGCTGGGGCAAATAGAATTGTAACGGTCGACTTACACGCTGGTCAAATACAAGGTTTCTTTGATATTCCTGTAGACAACTTATTTACAACTCCGATGTTTGCTAGATATATTAAAAAAAAATTTAAAATTAAAAACTTAGTTTGTGTGTCACCAGATGTTGGGGGCGTTCAAAGAACAAGAGGTCTAGCAACTAAGATAAAAGCTGATTTAGCAATTATAGATAAAAGAAGACCTAGGCCAGGTAAATCTCAAGTAATGAATATTATTGGAGATGTAAAAGGAAAGAACTGTATTATCGTAGACGATATAATTGATAGTGGTGGAACAATTATTAATGCTGTGGAAGCTTTAAAAAAAGCTGGTGCAGTTGATGTTTATGTTTTTATTACGCATGCTGTTTTAAGTGGAGATGCCGCAGAAAGAATTAAAAAATCTAAAATAAAAAAATTGATTATTACTGATACGATAGATAATACGCTAAAGATAAAAAATAATAGTAAAATTGAGGTCATTTCTATTTCTCCACTCATGGCAGAAGCTATTAGTAGAATTTCAAATTCTACTTCGGTGTCAGACTTGTTCAATTAATGCTTGTTTTATTAACAAACTTAAGTTAAGTATCTCCAAACAAAAAGCATGAATAATTTAAAAGCTACAAAAAGAGTAACTGTCACTGCTGGACAAATAAACAAACTAAGAGAAAGTGGATTCGTCCCTGCGATACTATACGGGGGTAAAGATCCTAATACTAAGATTTCTGTTCAGAAGAAACTTTTTAAAAATATATTAAATTCAGATTCTTTTTTATCTACAGTAATTGAACTAGATCTTGACGGCACAAAATTAAAAGTAATACCTAGAGATATCGCTTACAATGTAATTACCGATGAGCCTATTCATATAGATTTTATGAGAGTGGTTTCTGGTACAAAAATTATTTTAGAGATTCCAGTTAAATTTATTAATAATAATGATTGTCCAGGATTAAAAGTAGGTGGGGTGCTAAACATTGTTAGACGAAAAGTAGAGTTAAAGTGTCCTGCAGATAATATCCCAGAAGAAATTATTGTCGACTTAAAGGGATTAGAGATTGGTACTAGTATAAAAATATCTGCTATCAAACTTCCAGAAAATGTCGCGCCGACAATAGTTGGTAGAGATTTTGTTATTGCTACAGTTGCTGCTCCTACAGTCTTGAAAGAACCTGAAAAACCGGTTGAAGGCGAAGTAGCTGAGGGAGCCGAAGGAGCTGAAGGTACTGCTGCGACAGCTGGAGCTGAAGGCGTTACACCTGCGGTAGGAAAAGAAGGCGATGCAGCTAAAAAAGATGATAAAGCAAAAGGCAAAGAACAAGCTACAGATAAAAAACAGCCAGAAAAGAAATAACTAAACATGTTGCTACTAGTTGGTTTGGGAAATCCAGGTCCTAAAGACATTAATAACCGTCATAATATTGGTTTTAGGATTATCGATGCTGTCAATTCTCATTTTAAGTTGTCTAAACAAAAACCTAAGTTTAAAGGTCTTCTAACCACAGGCATAATTAGTGAACACAAAGTGTATGCGATTAAGCCTCTTACCTTTATGAACAATTCTGGCACAGCTATAAAAGAACTTATTGATTATTTTAAAATCGATGCAAAAGATGTGATTGTTTTTCATGATGATTTAGACATTGATTTTGGAAAAATAAAAGCAAAATTTGCTGGGAGCAGCGCAGGACATCATGGCATAGATTCGATTGATAAATTTATTGGTAAAGAATACTCAAGAGTGAGAATAGGTGTTGGTCATCCTAAAGATAAAAAAAAAGTTAACAATCATGTACTGGAAGATTTTAAAGAAGACGAAGAAGATCAAATTAAAGAAATAGCTGAAAATATAGTAAAATTACTTCCAACTTTATTAGAAAAAAAAATTGACTTGTTCTCGAGCAAAGTTAACTCCAGTCTTCTCAGTCTAATCTAAATGGGCTTTAAATGTGGAATCGTAGGCTTACCTAACGTGGGTAAATCTACTTTGTTTAATGCTTTAACAGCCTCAAAAAATGCTGAAGCTGCAAACTTTCCTTTTTGTACAATAGATCCAAATATTGGGATTGTTGATGTGCCCGATGAAAGGCTTGATCATTTAGCTAAACTATCAAATTCAAAAAAAAAAATTTTTACCAATATTACTTTTGTTGATATTGCCGGTTTAGTCAAAGGAGCTTCTAAAGGCGAAGGGTTAGGTAATAAATTTCTTTCACATATTAGAGAGGTAGATGCAATTATTCACCTAGTAAGATGCTTTGATTCAGCAGAAATTACTCATGTTAATTCTAAAATTAATCCTTTGGATGATTTAGAGACAATAAAAACAGAAATTTTATTATCAGATATTGATATAATCCAAAAAAAATTAGAAAAAGGAAAAAAAAAATTATTAAGTCCCAAAGAAATACAAGCTTTAGAAAAAAAATTAGAATTGTTAAATAAAGGAGAAGAAAACTCTAATTCATTCGACGATGAAGAAATAAAAATTTTAAACCAATTAGGATTACTTAGTCTTAAACCTAAAATTATAGTTTGTAATGTAGACGAAGAAAGTCTCGCAAAAGGGAATAACTATACTGCGGTTGTTAAAAGTAAATTTTTAAATGAAAAAGTAGTAATAATTTGTGCTGATATAGAAGATCAAATTATGGGTTTAGACAACGAAGAAAGAGAAACTTTTATGAAAGAAATCGGTTTGGGTAAAACTGGTTTGATTAAGTTAATTAGAGAAGGTTATGATCTATTGAATCTAGATACTTATTTTACATCAGGACCAGAAGAAAGTAGAGCTTGGACAATTAAAAAAAATACTTTGGCTCCTCGGGCAGCAGCTGTAATACATACTGATTTTGAAAAAAATTTTATAAGGGCAGAAGCTGTTTCTTGTGATGACTTTATTAAATATGGTAGTTCTGAAAAATGTAAGGAAAACGGTAAATTAAGAATAGAGGGAAAAGATTATATTGTTAAAGATGGTGATGTATTATTCTTCCGTGTCAATCCTTAACCATATTTTCTTCATACTAAAATAAACAAGAGTAGCTAGTATAGTTAGGTAAATAATAACTTTAGCCCCTGTTCTATGCCTTGCCTCTAAATGAGGTTCAGCAGCCCAGGTAAGAAATGTTGTAACGTCTTTTGCCATTTGGGCTTGTGTAGCATTAGTTCCATCTGTATATTCTATTAAGTCGTCTGATAGTGGACTCATCATTTTTATTTTATTGCCATCCATGTATTTGTTATAATAGACACCCTCGTCTAAAACAAAACCAGCTGGTTTTTCTTCATAGCCCATTAATATTGAGTAAATATAATTTGCACCCCCAGTCCTTGCTTTCGCTAAAACTGACATGTCAGGTGGATATGCTCCTCCATTAGCTGCGATGGCAGCATTATCATTTGGATAAGGGTTTACAAAATGATCGGAAGGTCTTGCAGGTCTTGTAAACATGTCTCCATCACTATTTGGACCATCTTCAACATCATAACTGGCTGCAATGGCCTTGACTTCTTCTAAAGTAAATTCAGGTCCACCTTTTTGACCTAGGTTTCGATAACTTAAATATTTCATTGAGTGGCATGAGGAACATACTTCTTTGTAAACTTGGTAGCCTCTTTGCAGAGAATCTCTTTCAAATTTTCCTGTGAGGCCAGCAAAACTCCAATTAATTTTTAACAAATCTTTACTTGAAGAGTATGCCTTTCCAAAAAAAAAGGTTGTTATTAAAATAGTTATTAAGAATTTTATAAAGCTATTTTTTTTCATTTATTATTTTGTCTGACCTGGTTGGCACAGCACTAAAACCACCAGTTAGAACAGGTTCTGAAATACTTGCTGGTAGTGGATCTGTTTTCTCAAAAAAGCTCAAGAATGGTAAAACAACAATAAAGTGAAGGAAATAATAGGTAGTAGATACTCTTGCTAAAAATAAATAAATGCCTTCCGCCGGCATCGCTCCTAGATAGCCAAGAGCAAGAACATCGACTACAAAGATCCAAAAAAACTGTCTATATATAGGTCTAAATGTTGCGGATCTAACTTTGCTGGTATCAAGCCAAGGTAAAATTATTAGAACAAATAATGCTCCAAACATTAATATAACACCACCTAATTTATCTGGTACAGACCTCAAAATAGCATAGAACGGTAGCAAATACCATTCGGGCACGATGTGAGCTGGCGTAACAAGTGGATTAGCTGGAATATAATTATCCGCGTGTCCTAAAATATTTGGTGAAAAAAATACAAAACCAGCAAAAATAATCATAAACATCAATAAAGCAAATATATCTTTTACTGTAATATAAGGATGAAAAGGCACTGTGTCTTTTGAAGGTTTTTTAATATCTATTCCAATAGGGTTGTTATTCCCAGGTATATGTAAAGCCCATATATGCAAAACTACTAAGCCTAATATTAAAAATGGAATTAGGTAATGGAGACTAAAAAAACGAGTAAGAGTTGGATTGTCAACAGAGTAACCGCCCCACAACCATGTCACTACACTTTCTCCAACTAGAGGGATGGCGCTAAATAGATTGGTAATAACCGTTGCACCCCAGAAACTCATCTGCCCCCACGGTAGTACATATCCCATAAAAGCTGCAGCCATCATTAAAATATAAATTAACATTCCAATTATCCAAATTAACTCTCTTGGAGATTTGAATGAACCAAAAAATAAAGATCTAAAAATATGTATATACACAGCAAGAAAAAACATTGATGCGCCATTGCTATGTATGTATCTAATAAGCCACCCATAGTTTACATCTCTCATTATTTTTTCAACACTTTCAAATGCAAGATCTGCATGAGCAACATAATGCATCGCTAAAACTATGCCTGTAACTATCTGAGTAATTAAACAAAAAGTTAATATTCCCCCAAATGTCCACCAGTAATTTAAATTTTTTGGAGTTGGATAATCCGACAAGTGTGCACCTAAAGATAAGAGTGGAAGCCTGTCGTTAAACCACTTTCCAGCTTTTGATTTAGGTATGTATTCATGTTCACTCATTTTTTTATCCAATCTTAATTGTATTGTTGTCTACAAATTCATACTTTGGTATTTCCATATTTTTTGGTGCAGGCCCTTTTCTGACTCTTCCTGAAATGTCATAGTGAGAGCCGTGACACGGACAAAACCAACCATTAAAATCTCCTTTGTCTTTTAAGGGTACGCATCCTAAATGTGTGCAAACTCCAAGCATAACTAACCATTCATCTTTCCCTTCTTTAACTCTGTCTTCATCTTTTTGAGGGTCCGGCAGATCTTCCAGTGCTACTGACTTAGCTTCTTGAATTTCTTCAGGAGTTCTTCTTTTGATAAAAATAGGCTTTCCTCTCCACAAAACTGTAATTGATTTTCCAGATTCAACTTGGCTTATGTCAACTTCTGTAGTTGCTAATGCCTTAACTGACTCGTCCGGATTCATTTGATGAATAAGTGGCCATATAGTTGCGCCTATACCTACTGCACCAACTGTATAACTAGCGGTAAATAGAAAGTCTCTGCGGTCTTTTTTATCTTCTTGTTTGCTCATAATTATTTATTTATTATTAAAGAATACTTAATTAGAACTTATTTTACAGCTTTTCTAGGGTCAAGAATGACACATAAATAAACTCTTAATGATAAATATAGTACTTTATAAACCAGATATACCTCAAAATACTGCTGCTATTGTTAGATTATCAGCTTGTTTAAATCTTAAGATGCATATCATAGAGCCTTGTGGATTTAATCTAGACGACTCAAGGTTTAAAAGAGTTGCTATGGATTATATTAACCTCAGTTATATGGTGAGATATCCTAGTTTTGAAACTTTTATGATAAAAAATTCAAAGTCCAGAATAGTTTTAATGACAACTAAATCAAAAAAAATTTATCATCACTTCAAATTTAAAAAAAATGACTTTCTTCTTTTTGGCAGAGAAAGTGCTGGAGTTCCAGAGGAAATCCATAAAAAGATAAAAGATAAGCTAAAAGTACCCTTGAGTGGAAAGGCTAGATCGCTTAATGTAGCGATGACAGTTGCGATAGTAGCAACTGAGGCTCTTAAACAAAATAATTTTTTTAAATGAAACAATTAATAGAGATAAAAAAAAAATTGGCTGCTGATTGGTTTAAATTTTTACAAGGTAAAATTATTGATGAGTTTCAATTACTTGAAAAAGAAATTAATAAAAAGAATAAAACAAAAACAAAATATTTTATTAAAAAAAAATGGAAAAAAAATAATAAAAAAGAGGGAGGTGGAAATTCATATCTTCTAACTGGTGGAAAAATATTTGATAAAGTTGGCGTAAATCAATCAACAGTATCTGGACAATTTGAAAAAGCTTTTAAATCTAAAATTTTAGGTGCGGAAAAAAATGGTAGATATTGGGCCACAGGTATTTCTATAGTTGCACATATGAAAAACCCTAAAATTCCAGCTTTTCATTTCAATACAAGATTTATTGTAACGTCAAAAGAGTGGTTTGGGGGCGGCATGGATGCAACACCATCATTCAATGACAAAAAAGAAAAAATACTCATTCATCAAAAATTAAAGACTGTATGTAAACTTAACAATAAAGATTATAATGTTTACAAAAAGTGGTGTGATAAATATTTTTATTTACCTCATAGAAAAGAACCACGTGGGATTGGTGGAATATTTTTTGATTACGAAACTAAAGAATGGGAAAAAAATTTTAAGTTTGTACAAGATTTAGGAATCGCATTTATAAATATAACTAAAAAAATAATTTTAGATAAAAAAAAATTAAATTGGACTGAGAAAGACAAAGAACAACAGTTATATAAAAGAGGAAGATATGTTGAATTTAACCTTTTGTATGATAGAGGTACAAAGTTTGGATTAAATTCAGGTGGCAATATTGACTCAATTTTAATGTCGCTGCCTCCTCAAGCTAAATGGAAATAAATGGATAAAGAACCGATAACAGTTGAGGGATTGGAAAGTCTTAAATCAGAACTTGATGAACTAAAAAATATTAAACGGCCTAGCATAGTAGCAGCTATTGCGGAAGCAAGGTCCCATGGAGATCTAAAAGAAAATGCTGAATATCACGCAGCAAAAGAACAACAAGCTCAAACAGAGAGTAGAGTTATAGAAATAAACGATATTATAGCAAGAGCAAACGTTATCGATATAACGAAAATCGAAAATAATGGAAATGTAATTTTTGGATCAACTGTAACTGTTCAAGATTTAGAGATTAATCAAAAAAAAACTTATAAAATTGTTGGAAAAGATGAGGCAGATATTTCTAAAAATTTAATTTATTTTAAATCTCCTATAGGCAAAGCACTTATAGGTAAAAATTTAGAAGATATGGTGGTAGTGAAAACTCCCTCAGGAGAGAAAAATTTTGAAATTTTAAATATTCAATATATTTGATTTTTTATCTTATCTACAATGGAGGTAACTTCTTCGGTTTTTAAATTAAAGTCTTTTTGTAGCCACTCTTTTTCTAGTTCTTTAAGAGCATAACCAATTTTCTTACCATCATGCAAACCTCTGTTGATCAGATACTGTCCATTAAATGGAAAGTCTGGAATATTTATTTTTTTAATATCTTCAATTAATTTGGTAAATAGCTTCGCTGAAAACTTTGATTCTGCACAGTAAATAAACCCTAACAACTTTTTGAAATTATTTTTTCCTAAACTATAAACGTTTTTTTTTAAGTCTTTTTTTAAATAATTTTTATCTTTCATAAATTTAATATAATTTTCTGAAATAAAAATTAAATCTTTTTTTAATTTATTCGAAACTTTATATTTGTGACAAAAATATTGATAGTTATCTTTTTCATCAACTAAAAATATAGAAAAAATTATTTCTGGAAATTGAAATAAAATATTTTTTTTTTTTAACAAAGGAATAAACTTTTCCACTCTATCTAGATATTTAAATTCTGGGAAGACTATTGCAAAAATATTTTTTATTTCTTTATTTTCTAAAAGGATATCAATATTTTTTAGTTTAAATATTTTGTAAAGTTCATTTAGAACACGCTCTTTTGAAAGATTTTTTATACCATTTAAATTAAGCTTAATTGCTTCAATTATTTTAGATTCAGACTGTTTGTTATTATAATAAACCGAAAATCTTATAAACCTTATTATTCTTAAATAATCCTCTTCTATACGAGAAGATGGATCACCAATGAATTTTACCCGTCTATTTTTGAGATCGTCTCTACCATTTTGTGGGTCATAAATTTTTCCTTTTCTATCCATGTAAATTGCATTGATGGTAAAATCCCTTCTATTTGAATCATCTTTCCAATTATCAATGAATGATACCTCGGCATGTCTTCCATCAGTTTTAGTGTCTTGACGCAGGGTGGTGATTTCAAATTTACTGGAGTTTATCATGACTGTTACTGATCCATGTTCAATACCAGTTTCTATGATTTTAAATTCCGAATCTTTAAACTTATCTTTTAGTTCTTCTGGTGAAAAAATAGTTGCAATATCAATATCATCTACATCTTCATTAGTTAAAAATTTTCTCACACAGCCACCTACAAACATGGCTACTTGAATATCTTTCTGTTTGCCTTCTTCAAGAATATTAAATAATTTCTTAGTGTCTTTTAATTTATAAAAAGGAAAAAAAAATTTTTTTAATTTTTGAAAAAAAGTTATATTTTTTGATAATTTTTCCATTTTTTTGGCTGGGGCACTAGGGATCGAACCTAGGATGACGGTATCAAAAACCGTTGCCTTACCGCTTGGCTATGCCCCAATATTATCGACTTGATATATCATAAAAACTAATAATTAAATAGATTTTGTAAATACGCACCAACAATTAGGAAGTTTTTTCTGGACTTCTATCAACCCTTGTTTTGCTGAATTTTTATTAAAGAATACCCCAAAACAAACTGACCCAGATCCAGTCATTCTTGAAAATAAACAATTTTTTTGAATCTTTATAATATCTAAAATTTTTCTAACTTTTTTATGCTTTGTCTCAACTATTTTTTGTAAATCATTTTTTTCATTTTTAATAAACTCTATATACCTATCTTTAGATTTTATTTTAGATAAATTATTCTTTAAGGGTAAATTAAATTTTTTTACTTTAGAGTAAACTTCTTTGGTTGAAGAATTTATGTATGGGTAAACTAGCACAAAATAAAAAATATATTTTTTATTAAATTGTGAAATTTTTTTCAAATTTTTTTGGAATGAATGTCTAAAAAAAAACAGTCTAAAATCAGAACCTATTATCTCTTCAAATATTTTTAAAAACTTGTTACTAACTTTATTTTTTAAAAAATACTTTATTAAAAATACAGCATTACTAGTTCCACCTCCAAGACCTGCAAATACTGGTATATTTTTGTTTACTATAATTTTATACCTTTTTTTTTGATCAATTAAATTATGCTTTCGTAAAAGAGATAGAGACTTAGATATAGTATTTGTTTTTTTACTTATTTTTTTTTTAAACTGACCAATAAATCTAATACTATCTTTATTTTTATTTATCTTTTTAATAGTTATTTTATCGTGCAGATTTAACAACATTACACTAGATTGAATGTCGTGTAATCCTTTGTTGTTTTTTTTTAAAACTTTTAAAAATAAATTTATTTTAGAATAGGATTTTATCATTATCCGTTTTAAATTTTAAGTCCGAATAATAATTTTTGTTTAATCTTTTTTTTTAGTTTTTCTTCTGTTTTTTCTAATTTTAAAACATAATTCCAATAAAATCTTGCTTGTAGGGAATTATTATTCATCCATAGAGAGTCGGCATAATGATCATTAATCACTGGGTCAGAGGCCATTGACTTAACTGCTAATTGTAAATATTTTTTTGCTTCTTTGTAATTTTTTAATTTAAACAAAGCCCACCCCAAAGAGTCAATAATGTAACCATCATTCGGTCTTAAAGCATTTGCTTTTTTTAGCATATTTAAAGACTTCTCAATTTTGATACCTTTTTCAATCCACGAATAAGCTAAATAGTTAATTACATAAGCATTATTAGGAGAAATACTTAATGAATTAAGTAAATCTGCTTCTGCTTTATCCCATTGATCAATCCTCTCATAAGCAACCCCTCTGCCGTCAAGTATCTGTCCATACAAATCATGTTTCTTATCTATCGTATTTATTGCTTTTGAATAATATTTAATTGATTCTTTATATTTGTTATTATTTTTTAAAAATTCAGCATAATCAAATATTTCATAAGATGTTGGGATCTTAATCTTGTAAAAAGTTTTTTCTAGAAAACTGATAGCTTCTTTTTTTTTTTCTTGTTGAATCAATATTGATGCAATTTGCTTTGATGAATGCCAACTATAAACAGAGCCGTTTTTTTGTATCTTATTATATATTTTTTTAGCCTCATTATATTCATTTCTAGCAAAAAAATTTCTGGCATAAAGTGTCTCGAAAGAAATAAAATTTGGGTTTAAGTGTTTAGCTAAACTCAAATAAAAGTTAGAAGTCACATAATTCTGTTGCATGGAGAGGCCGCTTGCAACAATATAAAGTATTTCAGCGATAACATGTTTGGAGTTTTTGCAATCAAATTCATCATTAAATTTTCTTTGCTCAAAATCTACATTTAATTGCTTTAAAATTAAATTTTCTGGATACAAGTTAAGTGATGACTGTAATATTTTTTTTGCTTTTTTTTTTTTGTTCTTTGAGATTAAATAGTTAGCATGAAAGAAAAGATATCTTGAATAATTAACATCGGAACGAGAAGGATAAGGAGATGTTAACCTTCTAAAAACTTCATCAGTTTGATTTGAATCGAAATAACAATAAGCAAATGTTTTTTGAATATTTTTTAAATTTTCAAATTTTTTTGGTATTTTTTCTAATAAATTAAGTGCTGAATTAAGATTATTTGTGTTTTTAAAGTTAATCCAGCTACTCAGTGAGGATGAGAGTAAGTTCTGGGTTGATCCTGGTCGACTTTTATTTTTAATTTTTTTAATATAAATTGAAGCTTTATCAAAATTATTGCGTTCCAAATAGTAAACAACGTTAATTAAATTACTTTCAAAATTATCAATCTTCTTTTTTTCAAGTTTTTTTGAATAATTATTTGCAACATTAAATTTTTCAAGTGCTACTAGAGAGTAGAGGTAATATTGCGAGTAGCCATAGTGGCTATCTTCTAAATCGTTTAATGATTTGAGATAACTATAAGATTTTTGAAATTGGTTGTCGTTTGCAGCCAATATGCCAGAAAAATAATTAGTTATATCTTTTGCGTCATAAAATTCATCTGTATTTTTAGCTGTAAGAATATTAAAAGTATTTAAAAATAACAAAATACAAATTATTAACTTGAATTGAACTTTTAAGTTTTTCATAATTATCTAAATGACAAAAAAAATTAATACTAAATTTATAAAATTAATTAAATATTATAGTCTAATTAATCATAACCTAATATATGAGAATGAAGCTATAAATAGATATAAAATTAATAGCAACTTAGCAGTCAAAAGCTCTAAAGGCATTGAACTAAGAGAGCTTAAACAGCTCATCGATAACATTAAAAATTGTGAATTAAAAAAAAATTCTACAAATATTGTCTTCTCTGACGGAAACCCTAACGCAAAAATTATGATTGTTGGAGAGGGCCCGGGCGCTAACGAAGATTTAGAAGGAGTGCCATTTATCGGTAGAACTGGTGAGCTTTTAGATAAAATGTTGTCATCAATTAATTTAGATAGAGATAATGTTTATATTACTAATGTAGTAAATTATAGAACTCCAGAAAACAGAAGCCCAACTGAAGAAGAGATTACTCTCTACCTACCCTACTTAACTAAACATATAGAAATTATAGATCCTAAAATATTAATATTGTTAGGCAGTGCAGCATTGAATACCATAATAGGAGGTGATCAAGTGATATCTAAGGTTAGAGGAAAGTGGATTGAGAAAAAAATAGGTAGCTGCAGTACTTCTGTAATTAGCTCATTTCATCCAGCTTTTTTAATGAGACAACCTGATCAAAAAAAAATGTCATGGATAGATCTTAAAATGATTAAAAAAAAGATTCTAGATCTAAAAATTAATATTGAAAAATAGTTTATTAATAGCTGGGGTAGACGAAGTTGGTAGAGGTTGCTTAGCAGGGCCTGTTGTTTCAGCTGCAGTGATACTTAACGATAAGATAGATTTAAAATTAATTAAAGATTCAAAAAAAATTAATTTTCAAAATAGATTAAAAATAGCAGAAATTATTAAACAGAATTCTTATTATGCAATTGGTACTGCTTCCGTAGAAGAAATACTTAAAATTAATATTTTGCAAGCTGCATTACTTTCAATGAAAAGAGCTATAGATAAACTTGAAAAAAAACCTAGTCAAATCCTAATAGATGGTCCTTTTGCTCCAAAAGGACTAAAAAATTACAAAACAATTATTAAAGGAGATGAAAAAATTAAATGTATAGGTGCTGCTTCTATTATAGCAAAAACATATAGAGATTTACTTATGATTAAATTATCAGAAAAATTTACTCATTATGCTTGGGAAAGGAATTTTGGCTATGGAACTAAAGTTCATATGGAAGGATTAAAAAAATTTGGCATTACTTCTCATCATAGAAAAGGTTTTAAGCCGATACACAACATGTTGTTAAAATAAAAATTTCAAACACAAAAGACACCTTATTTTATATAAAATTGTTTGACCTAGGATTCAATTTCGGGTTGAATTCAAATATGTCAATATTTTTTAATAAAATTGTCAACGGCGATAGTCTTCTCGAATTGAAAAAAATTCCGGGCAAAACTTTTGATTTAGTTTTTGCTGACCCTCCTTACAATATGCAAATTGGTGAGACTTTAAGAAGACCAGACGCTAGTAAAGTAAAAGGGGTTGATGACAAATGGGATCAATTCGATAGCTTCAAACATTATGATGATTTCTGTAAAGCTTGGCTAATTGAATGTAAAAGAATTTTAAAAGACAATGGAAGTATCTGGGTTATAGGCTCTTACCATAATATTTTTCGTTTAGGCTATCACTTACAAAACTTAGATTATTGGTTATTGAATGACGTTATTTGGAGAAAAAATAATCCAATGCCTAATTTTAGAGGAACAAGATTTACCAACGCACATGAAACTTTAATATGGGCTTCTAAGAATAAAAAATCAAAATATACTTTTAATTATCAATCTTTAAAATGCTTAAATGATGATTTACAAATGCGTTCTGATTGGATGCTTCCAATCTGCAGTGGAAAAGAGAGACTGAAGAAAAATAATGGTAAAAAAGTACATTCTACTCAAAAACCCGAATCTCTAATGCATAGAATAATACTAGCAACAACTAATAAAGGTGATTCAATATTTGATCCTTTTTTAGGAACAGGAACTACTGCGGTAGTGGCTAAAAAACTCGGTAGGAAATATTACGGTATAGAAAAAGATAAAAAATATTTTAGAGCTGCTAACGATAGAATTAGTAAAACAAAAGTTATCGAAGAAGATTATCTAGATACAATTGAAAACAACAGATCAAAACCAAGAATACCCTTTGGTTCTTTAGTGGAATTAGGAATTCTTAAACCT
>Ga0307986_10000366_pt1 | contig 33801 bp, 28 predicted proteins | sample EllFjometageno82_FD_203170 | JGI IMG/M metagenome (GOLD analysis project Ga0307986, IMG submission 203170) | Marine microbial communities from Ellis Fjord, Antarctic Ocean - #82 | ecosystem: Environmental > Aquatic > Marine > Unclassified | place: Southern Ocean | collected 2014-10-09 | reverse complement strand
TTCGCATGATAGTTTCAGAGGTTGCTGTTTGGGCGTTGGCTATATTTATAAATATTGTTTCGCTACTCTATTTCGACGAATACTACGCAACGACGAAATTAACCACACTTCTACATGCCGTTCTTACGACTCCTTATCCATATTGGAGTCTTATCCTACTCTCTGGCATTGGAACCTTTCTGTCTATTCGATTTGCGGATGAGCTTATGGACGTTATTCATCACCGGGATAGAGGGTTCTTTCATAGTAAAAGTTATTTGCATGAGATTGTTATTATCATATTTTTTATATTGATATTTGTTGGTTATTACGAGCTCGTAGCCTCGCTTGGCATCGATGTCGAGCGTTAAATGCTCGGGAATGGGGTTTAAAGCGGTGCTGCTCGAGAAAGATAATGAAGATAAATGGGAAATAGGGAGGGCACAATGATTACTGAGCTAGCTGAAAGTGAGTGCAATTTTTTGGGTTTTGAAATTTCTGGCAAGGTAACGCTGGAGGAAGAGAAAGAGTGGGTTCAAAAGTTCGAGGATTGCTTAGAACATCATCAAAAGCTGAATGTGCTGATTGTGCTAGACGAGGGAGCTACGTGGGGTGTGGATGCTGGAATTGAAGGCATTAAATGGGTTATGAAGCATATGAAGAGCATCGATAAAACCGCCTTTGTTTCATCGAGAAACGTCTGGAAATGGCTAGTCTCTATCGATAGTTTCTTTGCCGCAATGGTAGGCATTCAGGAGAAACATTTTGACCATTCCGGTTTAGCCGCTGCATGGAAGTGGATTAAGCATTGAGCGAACATAACGACCCAATTAGAGACAGGGTGAATTTGCTGCTGGAGCTCGCTGACAGGGTTTAGCCTCAAATCGTTTAGAAGTAACTCATCCAAAATTTCACCTCCAAATCCCTACAAGCTAAAGGGGTCGAAGCCTGAATTTCCCTAACTTGGGCTATCTGTCGCTAAAACATGAAATAAAGACCGATCTACCCGGTCTTTAAATGACAGAACTGCCCGTATTTGTTACCTTTTGGCACACAAACGACGGTCCCGGTCGCGTATTATCTTAAGCATGATTTGATGGGAGTCAAAATGCGTAATAAATTTCATAATTTTCTGATATTAATAAGTTTTATTCTCGTGGCTGGCGGCGCTCAGGCACAGATGTATAAGACCGATCAGATCGAGGTTGAGCTGGTTTCGGAAACCAGCAATGTGGTTCCCGGTGAAACGCTATGGCTCGCTATCCGGCTGGACCCTATCGAACACTGGCACACCTACTGGAAATTTGGCGGCGATAGTGGCGAAGCGACAGAGGCTAACGAGTGGCAATTGCCAGTTGGCGTGAGCGTCGGCGACATCGTTTGGCCGATCCCGGCATGGACTCCATTCCCTGGCAGCGACCTCGTTACGTTTACCTATGAGCGAGAAGTATTCCTGCCAATTCCAGTAACTGTCCCTGCAGACTACAGCGCTTCGAATTTTGAAATCCATACGAATGTCGACTATCAGGTCTGCTACGAGATCTGCATACCAGGCTCAGCAGAGTTTGACCTGTCATTGCCAGTAGGCAGCACGGCACAGATTGATGCGAAGTGGCAGCAAGGCTTTGCCGATTCACGTGCTATGACTCCAGTGCCGGCCGAGCAGCACAACCTGCAGGCCAACTTCAACAGCTTCGATGGCAAGTTCAATGTCATGGTCGAGGCAGAAGAAAACATATTCGATGATGTCGATGAGGTTTGGTTCTTCCCAGAACAGCGTCGAATCATGAAGTACGCACCATTCCGCAAAGTCATCAAAGACGGCAACCGCCTGCAGATTTCTACAGATCAGCATCGTCGCTTCGATGCCGACCTACAGGAGCTTACTGGGCTACTCGCTTACATCGACGATGATGGGCAGTGGCACGGTTACGACATCAAGCCTCAATCCGCGAACGTGGCTTGGGACCATAGCATCGAAGTAGAGCTCCTCTCGGAGACTACAAACATAGTGCCTGGTGAGACAACCTGGCTAGGCTTGCGACTACAGCCGGCCGAGCACTGGCATACCTATTGGAAGATGGGTGGCGATAGCGGCGAGCCTACTAGCGCGAACGAATGGACGGCACCCGCGGGAACGAATATCGGCGAATTGCTGTGGCCGGCTCCGCGCTGGCTACCGTTCTATGACACGGACCTGGTTAACTTCGCCTACGAGGAAGAAGTATTACATCCCATCGCAGTAACAATTCCAGCAGATTACGAAGGCGATACGGTCGAATTGTCTACGCTGGCTTTCTGGAACGTCTGCGAGCAGATCTGTATTCCTGGAGAGCAGCGGCTGAGTATCACACTGCCGGTTGCGCAATCTCCTGAGCTAGACGCTGGCAATGCACAGATCTTTGCGACTGCCAGAGAGCAACTCCCAATAATTGATCACGACATCAAATCGATCATCGCCGTTGCCGGCGAGCGTGTGAGTCTTGGATTCGAAGCGCCAGATGCAATTTTCTCTGACTACACTGAAGCATTTTTCTTCCCAGAGCAGCGCCGCATTATCAAGCCAGGCCCGCTAAGAGATGTCAGCATTTCGGGAAATCTGCTGCAGATCACTCACCAGCAGCCAAGACGCATGTTGGAAGATCTCACTGAAGTTTATGGAGTGCTTGTTCTAGAAAATGAACAAGGAGAGCGCACTGCCTACGATTTTCAGAACCCAACGGCCGATGCGAACCTAACAACTATAGCGCCTCTAGCCGCTGCGAATAATTCAGGCAGCGCTGGCGGAGCAGGCGGCGGACTCTTGTTGTATATGCTATTCGCGCTAATGGGTGGTTTTATACTGAACCTGATGCCTTGCGTGTTCCCAGTTCTATCGATGAAGGCGCTTAGCTTTGCTAAAAATGCTGGCGAATCCGTGCACAAACAACGTATGGATGGCCTCGCTTATACCGTTGGTGTGATAGCCGCCTTCGTAGCCTTGGCAACTGTTCTCATCGTGTTACGCGCCGGTGGCGAACGCATTGGTTGGGCGTTCCAGTTTCAGCAGCCTTGGTTCCTCGCGTTTATCGTCTATGTATTCTTTATGATGGCACTCAGCCTTTCGGGTGTATTCGAGATCGGTGCGGGCCTCATGGGTGCCGGTGGCAGCTTAGCGCAGAAGAAGGGCTACAAGGGCTCATTCTTCACAGGTGTGCTAGCAACGACTGTGGCGACGCCTTGTACGGCTCCGTTTATGGGGCCGGCACTCGGTTTTGCCTTAACCCAGTCTTGGGCGGTTGCGATGATGGTATTCGTATCCTTAGGTCTAGGCATGGCGTTACCGATCCTCGTACTCTCCTATATGCCAGCTCTCACGAAGTACATGCCTAAACCAGGCGCATGGATGGAAACGTTCAAGCAGTTCATGGCATTTCCTCTGTATCTCTCAGCCCTGTTCTTCCTTTGGGTGCTGGGCAATCAGGTAGGCGTCATGGGTATGTCGATGGTGCTTGGCGTGTGTATCTTGCTAGCCTTCGCAGCCTGGATGTATCAGCGCCGCTTTACCATGGGCCCGATACTGCGCACGGTTAACTATGCGGTGGGCGCGATGGCGCTAGTGGCCGCAATCTATCTGATGCAGACGCCTTTTTTGCAGACAGTCTCAACAGCACAAACTGCGAGCGTCGATGCGGATGGCAACTCTACGCAGAACTACGAAGCCTTCAGTACTGCTCGCCTGAATGAAATCCAGGCCGAGGGTCGCCCTGTGTTCGTTAACATGACTGCCGCATGGTGTATTACTTGTCTCGCGAATGAGCAGACTACCCTCAGTACCGAACGCGTCGAGCAGGCACTGTTGGATAATGACATCACCTACATGAAGGGTGACTGGACGAACGAGGATCCGGAGATCACCGGGATCCTTGAACATTTTGACCGTCCTTCAGTGCCGCTGTATGTACTCTATCCGGGCGACAGCAGCAAGGAGCCGATCATTCTTCCGCAGATTCTTACGCCGGGTATGGTCGCTGATGCTTTTGCCAGCATTTAGTTGGTAAATTCGGTACGTTCTATAAGGCGTGCATTGCTCACTTGAATCAATTTTAAGTTGAGTGATAATCGCCTTCTCATTTTTCTCTCTAGCCCAATACATCGGCTATGCGAATTCAGTTGCGTTCACTGATTGCCCTATCTCTAGCTTCGATCTCAATTCTCGCGGCTGCCGCAGAGGACATTGACGCGATCAGCAATTATTCGGCGGCGCACGCTGCCGCTAATCAACTGCCGCGATTGCATAGTTTGCTGATCAGCCAGGGCGACGATCTCGTCTTCGAGCAGTACTACAACGGGCGAGACCCGTCGCGCCCAGCAAACTTGAAGTCTGCCTCGAAAAGCGTTATCTCGGCGCTAGTAGGTATCGCTATCGACAGGGGACTCATCGACTCTGTCGACGTGAAGGTGGCGGAGTATTTTCCAGAACTTATCGCCACGGGAGATGAGCTGCAGAAGCAGCAGATCACCATCGAGAACCTGCTCACGATGCAGTCGGGCCTAGAGACGACGAGCAATAGAAACTACGGCAAGTGGGTTCTCAGTGACAATTGGGTCGAGTTCGCGCTCAACCAGCCGCTGGTGGCGGAGCCTGGAACTCGTATGCTCTATAGCACGGGTAGTACTCATCTCTTGTCCGCTATTGTCACTCAAGCTAGCGGCATGAGTACTAAACAGTTCGCGCAGGAAAACTTGAGTTCACGGCTCGGTTTCTCCATGTCCTATTGGTCGCAGGATCCGCAGGGAATCTATTTCGGCGGCAACGATATGGAGATGACGCCGCGGCAGATGCTTGAGTTTGGTCGCTTGTATCTAAACGAAGGCGTCTATGACAATGCACAGGTAATCTCCAAGGCTTGGGTAGAGGCTTCCCACAAGCCACGCGCAAGATCGCCGCGAGGGCAGGGCCGCTTCTACGGTTACGGTTGGTGGCTGAGAGATCTTGCCGGCATGCAGGTTCCAGTTGCCTGGGGCTACGGTGGCCAGCTCATCTTCGTGGTGAAGGAATTGGATCTAGTCGTCGTTGCTACATCGGAAAGTACGCCGGGTGCGGCGAGGAGAGGGCACCTACCTCGCCTCTACGAACTAGTTGAAGAGCATGTGCTGTTGCCTGCTAGAATCCAGCAGCTAGGCAGCCTCTAAGCACGCTCTCCTCCGCGATCGAATAAGCGTAAAACCTAACTGCAGCAGCACGCAGTTATTACCTCTCTAGAAGGAAAATACTCAGTGAAAATCAATGTGTATCAAGTCGATGCTTTTGCCAATAAGCCTTTTGAGGGCAATCCGGCGGCAATCTGCCCGCTACAGGAATGGCTGCCCGCGCAGACCATGCAGGCGCTGGCTGCCGAGAACAACTTATCGGAAACGGCATTCTTTGTTCCTGAGGGGGATGGTTTCGCACTGCGCTGGTTTACACCGGCAACCGAAGTAGATCTGTGCGGTCACGCCACGCTCGCTGCGGCCTATGTTTTGTTCGAGGAATTAGACTATCAATCAGAAGAGGTTCGTTTTAGCACGAAATCTGGAACGTTGAGTGTAATGCGCGATGGCGATTCTCTTAGAATGGATTTTCCTGCACAGCCACCAAACCCTTTCGAGTTGCCGGCGCAGTTGGTTGAGGCGTTTGGCGCTACTCCCGAAGACTGCTTGAAGTTTGCCGACATCATTGCTGTTTTCTCATCGGAGGAATTAGTGCGAACTGTCGATCCAGATATGTTGCCGCTGGCACAGTTGGACTGTCGAGGAATCATTATCACTGCCGAGTCTACGGAGTATGATTTCATCGCAAGGTGGTTCGGTCCCAGAACGGGGATAAACGAAGACCCTGTTACTGGCTCTGCGTTTACGCAGCTAGTGCCTTACTGGTCGAATCGCCTTGGAAAGACCAAGTTTCGGGCCAAGCAGGTTTCCCAACGCGGCGGTGAGGTGACTTGTGAGCTGGTCCGGGATCGTGTGTTGATCTCTGGCAAGGCAGTTCTGTTCATGCGCGGCGTTATCGAAATAGAGCTTTAGTTGACTCGACAGGGCATGAATACCGCGCTAGAGCGCGAGGTAGTATTCGATCTTTAGTTTGTTAATCTCGATCACATCGTGATTGTTCAGCTTGACCGCGCGCGCACCTACAGCTTCGCCATTGATCATCAATAGAGTTTTCTTGTTTTCTTGATCTAGGCTAACGATGAAGTGGCCATCTGGCCGCTTATTGATCTGAACTATCTCCGCGCCAGACTTACCGAGTCTTACCGAAGGCTTTTGTAACGCCAATTCCTTGCCAGCGCCCTTGCCGTTGAGAATTTGCAGCTTTGCAGCATTTAGATCGGCCGCTATGTTACCTGGCATGTTGATCGGTACATTTAGATCTGGGCCGGGCGCGGTGCTCAGTCCTGGTTGACGCCTGATAAGAACCGTCTTGTCGTCATCGCTGGCCGAGTTGGATTCATTTATATAGCGCAGTTCGTGCTTGCCTATTACGATCACGTCGCCATTCTTAAGTGGGTACTTCGTAATCGGTCGCCTATTTACATAGGTACCGTTAGTGCTGTCTAAGTCTTCTAAAAAAGAATCGTCAAAAATGGTAAGAAGTTTGGCGTGATGGCCACTGACGGCAAGGTTGTCAATACGAATATCATTATCATCCTTGCGGCCAATAGTCATAATCTCTTTATCGAGAACGAAATCGTCCAATCGATTTGAGTTAAAACTGAATTCTAATTTGCCTGGCATGATGATTCCTATCCTTTTGCACTCTGGCGGTCATTCTCCTGCTAGGTCTGCATAAGAATAACGGAAATATTGTCTTTGCCGCCGTTCTGGTTTGCTAGCGCGATCAATTTCTTAGCGGCCAGATCTAGGTCGGCAATGTTCTCGTCGATGACCTCTGCTATCTGCCAATCAGAAACCATATCGGTCAAACCGTCGGAACAAAGCATCAGTAGATCGTAGGGCTGAAGCGGTACTTCTGCAGTGTCTACATCAACGTCAGACTTCGTTCCCATAGCTCTGGTGACCACGTGTCCGACGTTTGCTCCGCGTGCTTCTCTCTCAGTGTAGAAGCCCCGATCGATTAAATCCTGAACTAAGCTGTGATCCTTGGTTAGGCGTTTCACTACTCGGTTGCGGTAGAGATAGAGCCTAGAGTCACCTACGTGTCCGACGTAGATCTGAGACCCAACGACCAGTGTGGCAACGATCGTCGTGCCCATGCCCTTGTAGGCTTCTTCATCTTCCTGGGCGCGGAATATCTCCGCATTGCTAGAAGAAATTGTATTGGAGACAAATTCCAATAACTGAGAACCAGTTATCGATACAGAGGTTTCCTGCAAAACGAGTTTTTGCAGTTTTTCTAACACGAACTTGACGGTCATATGGGCTGCGACCTCTCCGGCCTTGTGCCCGCCCATGCCATCGGCGAGAACAGCTATGCCAAGTTCCTGGTCGAAACCGATATGATCCTGATTATATTCACGGCGGATTCCCGTATCTGTATGTCCAGCGATTATGAGTTGTGTCTGTATCTGTGTCTGAGACATCAATCTTTCCTGAGTTCTGTAATCTGATTAACCAGCATGTTGTAAACTTCAGGCAGGCTCCGGTTGATCTTTTCCTGTCCATCAAAAAGCGTGAGATATTGTACAAAAATCAGCAACAACAGTCCGAATAAAAACCCGATTCGGGCGCTTATCGGTGATTTATTTCTCTTTTCAGACGCTAGAAGCTCAGCTTTTTGTCCGTCAGCCGCGCGATCTTTTCTAATGCGGCCCTTTTGTTCGCGAGCAGGGCCTTCGTCTGTGAAGGTTTTGTGATGCTTGTTCTGGATATGTTGTCGAAATAATTCGGCAGCTATCTGTAAGCTGTCGCTTTCTCGATTCTCTGGAATGGTCGATATCATGTTCGCGATGAGCTGCTGGATGTCGTCCGGCAACTTGGAGAAAGCTTTTCTTATCACAAAGCTGGTGTCTTGGCTTCTGCTCGGTAGCGAGCTTGTGAAAAGTTGATAGAGGATCACCCCGGTCGCGTAGATGTCTGATGCCTTGCTGCGCGGCTCGTCCTCAAGGCGATAGAACTGTGAATTTTCCACTGATGTCAGATCGTCCTCTGTGGAGAAGTCGGTAAGCTTAACCTGGCCGTCGGTGGTGAACAGTATGTTGGTAGGGCGTAGGTGGCCATGCACGATTCGGTTATTGTGAGCGAAGATCATCGCCTGACAAATTTGCGAGGCGATCTTTAAAATTTCCTGCCAGTTCAGCTGGAATGCCAATCTGTCATTCAGTGTGCCTCCGCTAAGGTATTCTTGTACGAGCATGAAGTGCCGATCGTTGCGCGAAGTGCCGTGGGTCTTCACAATATTTTCATGTTCTAACGAGGCGAGTAGATTGCTCGCCTCGAAGCCTGCGCTCGAACTTACCTTCTTCTTGATGATGAGTAGGTTGTTTCGATCCTTTTGTTGATAGAGGTAGACTGAGCCTAATTTGTCTTCGCGCAAAACATCCAACAGTAGGAATTTGGATTTAATTTTGGTGATTCCCTGCTCGGCTCGCAGACGTTGTTCGTCGTTTAGGTGAGAGCCCTGTGAAATTGCTAGCAGATCGTTCTTTAGTTGTTCTGCAGATTCTGGTCGCTGCTCGGAATCCTGATTAAGGCAGCCTAGAATTAGCTGGTTCAATGCTGGTTCGATCTCAGTGTTTAGGCGGGAGGGCTCAGGGAAGACGCCGATTGGGATTTTGCCGGTGAACAGCTCATACATGACCACGCCCACTGAGAACAGATCGCTTCTCTGACTGACGTTCTCAGACGATTCACGTTGCTCCGGTGACATGTAGTTATAGGTTCCCATCACCGTGCCGGATATAGTCTGGTTTGTTACCTCCTGCTTATCCTCGTAGAACTGGGCAATACCGAAGTCCAGAATCTTCACATTGCCGTTGTTATCGATCAGGATATTCTCCGGCTTAATATCGCGATTGATTACATTGTTCTGATGCGCATAGAAGAGTGCTTTGAGAATCTGAATAATGATATCGATCTTGTTGATATGAGAAATCTCATTGATCTTGGAGGCCGTGCCCAGATCGAGGCCCTCTACGTATTCCATCACGAAGTAGGGCATCTCATCCGCGGTGATTCCGCGGTCTATCACATGAATTATATTCGGGTGGGTTAATCTGGCGATGATGTAGGATTCGCGGTCGAAGCGATGTCTCGCTTCCTTATCGCGACTCATGTCATTTATTAACAGCTTGATCGCTACCGGTCGCTGCAGGGACTCTTGTATGCCCCTATAGACATACGCCATGCCGCCTTCGCCGATTTTCAGTAGCTTTGAATATCCATCTAATTGCATCAGATTTCCTGCTTTTGCTGACTACATGCATTCGATTGGTGTGTGATCCCTAGACTAATGAGGGTGGGCTCATGAAAATGTGATATTCTTCGCAAAATTACGGTGTTAGAAAACCAGTCCGAGACAGTGAGCAAGGAATCTAATTCAGATGAAAACACCAACCTTCGCCATTTCTACCTTTGCTGTCGTTCTGGTCCTATACCTCCTTATCGTCGGCGAGGCATTGCTGCTCCCACTCGTGATTGCCATCGCCCTCTGGTATTTGATCAATACACTCGCAGCGGCATTCGCGAAAATCCAAATTGGTGCGTTTCGGTTTCCCAGTATCGTTTGCCGCCTGACATCCATGTTCACATTCGTCTTATTAATCTGGGGCTTGATAAATTTCTTAGGTGGGCGTGCGGATGACGTGATGGAAGTTATTCCCATCTATCAGGAGAATCTCACTGAGCGCTTCCAGAATCTTCCGCTCGTTGTCGTGTCTGCTTTTCAAGATCAATTGATCACGGATTGGATAGATCTGCCCGCTTACGCAACATCTGTAGCTTCGTCGTTCGCCGGCATCTTGGCGAGTGGCGGCCTGATCATGATCTATGTTCTGTTTCTGTTCCTAGAGCAGGGTAACTTCGACCAGAAGATTGGGGCGCTATTTAGCAGCTCGGGGTCAGAGCAAGACGTTCGCAAAATTATTGGTAGGATTCGCAACGACATTCAGAAATACATCAGCATTAAGATGTTCACCAGTTCGATGACTGGCTTGCTTAGCTATATTTTTCTGCGCATCGTGGATGTTGATTTTGCCGGTGTTTGGGGTCTGCTTATCTTCTTGTTAAATTTTATCCCGACAGTGGGCTCTATCATCGCCACCATCTTTCCCGCGATGATCGCGCTCGCGCAATCCGATGGCTACACCTTGTTCATTCTGGTTTTGGCAGGTATCGGTGTTCTGCAGATCTGTATCGGCAATATTCTCGAGCCGCGGCTGATGGGTAATTCGTTTAACCTCAGTCCGATTGTGATACTGCTCAATCTGGGATTGTGGCAATATATTTGGGGCATTCCCGGTATGTTTCTCTGTGTTCCTTTCCTGATTATCCTAACGATTATTCTTAGTCACTTTCCGCGAACCCGGCCAATCGCGATTATTCTTTCCAGTGACGGCAGATTGCGGGTTCCCGAAGACGCTGTGTTCGAGCAATTCAATATTGGTCCCGACGGCGCCGTTCTATTGCCTCCAAGTCAGGATAGTGACAAAGACTGAGTTCTGGCGCTGCTCTAAAAACACCTGCTGTTGCGAAAAAACCCTGCAATATCCGCGTATTACGCGCTATAATCCTCTGCTTTTTTACACTTAGCTGGCCTCGCTAGGGGCCCGGCCCGAAATTCAGATTCAACTGTTAGATTTAACCACGAGATTCAAAGATGACTAGCGCTGAAATTAGACAGAAATTTTTGGACTTTTTTGCCAGCAGGGGACACCAAATTGTTCCTAGCAGCTCGCTCGTGCCCGGCAATGATCCAACACTGTTGTTTACTAATGCAGGGATGGTGCAATTTAAGGACACTTTCCTCGGTGATGAGCAGCGCGACTACAATCGTGCGACTAGTTCGCAGCGATGTGTTCGTGCCGGTGGCAAGCACAATGACTTAGAGAATGTGGGCTACACGGCTAGGCATCACACATTCTTCGAGATGCTGGGCAACTTCTCCTTCGGTGACTACTTCAAACGTGACGCTATTAAATATGCCTGGGAATTCCTCACAGTCGAATTGGGCCTGCCTGCAGAGAAGCTTTGGATTACTGTATTTGAAGACGACGCCGAGGCAGAAGCAATCTGGCTAGAGGAAATGAAGATCGACCCGAGTCGGTTTTCGCGTCTAGGTGAGAAAGACAATTTTTGGTCCATGGGCGATACCGGACCTTGCGGTCCCTGTTCGGAAATATTTTATGATCACGGCGATGACGTGCCAGGTGGCCCGCCAGGAAGTCCAGATGAAGGTGGCGATCGCTACATAGAGATATGGAATCTCGTATTCATGCAGTACGAGAGAAAGGCGGATGGTTCTATGACTCCGCTACCCAAGCCTTCTGTTGACACAGGAGCGGGTCTCGAACGCGTAGCCGCTGTTATGCAGAATGTGCACAGTAATTATGAGATCGATCTGTTTCAGGATTTACTCAAAGCGATCTCCGCAATCACTTCCGTGGATGATCTCAACAACAATTCCCTGAAAGTCATAGCAGATCATATACGGTCTTGCTCATTCTTGATTGTGGATGGCATCCTTCCTTCAAACGAGGGAAGAGGGTATGTGCTGCGCAGAATTATTCGACGTGCGGTCCGACACGGCTACCAGCTCGGTGTGAAAGATGTCTTCTTCTATAAGATCGTTGCCGCTCTGGTTGAAGTCATGGGAGAGGCCTACCCGGAACTTGCGCAGAAGCAGCAGATTGTGGAGAAGGCTTTGAAAGCAGAGGAAGAACAATTTTCCCGCACCCTAGAAAATGGCATGTCCATACTAGAGAAGGCGATTGCGGACCTAAATGGGAAAATCATTCCAGGCGAGACGGTATTTCGTCTTTGCGATACCTACGGTTTTCCTGTTGACCTTACAGCGGATGTTGCGCGAGAACACGATCTGTCGCTCGACATGGATGGCTTCGACGCGGCCATGTCGGTACAGAAGGAACAGGCGCGCGCGGCCAGTAATTTTGGCTCGGTAGCGAAACTTGAGATTGCCAGCGGTGAGGCTACCGATTTCATTGGTTATGAAAACCTGCAGGGCACATCGAAGTTGCTAGCCATTTTTGCCGACTCGAAGGAGGTAGAGAGCGCGAGTGAAGGCGATGAGGTGTTATTGCTTCTCGATAGCACTGTGTTCTATGGCGAATCGGGTGGTCAGGTTGGCGACACCGGATTGCTTACTAGTGATAAGGTTTCGTTTGAAGTTTTGGATACACAGAAGCAAGGCGACGCCTTCGTGCATAGAGGCGTGTTACGTAGTGGCGCACTGAGTGTGGGCGAACAGCTGTCTGCAGTAGTTGCGGCGGACGCTCGTGCTGCCATTACTTTAAACCACAGCGCCACACATTTAATGAACGCAGCACTAAGAGGCGTGCTTGGCGATCATGTCTTGCAGAAAGGCTCGCTCGTCGATGCCGATAGGCTGCGCTTCGATTTCTCACATACCGCGCCGGTCTCCAATGAAGAGCTGAGAGATATCGAGAATCAAGTAAACGAAGAGGTACTCCGAAATTCATCAGTGGGTAAAGAAATTCTGCCCATCGAGAAAGCGCAAGAGAAAGGTGCGCTGGCACTGTTTGGCGAGAAGTACGGAGATGAAGTACGAGTCGTCACTATGGGTGGAGACTATTCGGTTGAATTCTGCGGCGGCACGCACGTAGAGCGTACCGGCGATATTGGCTTGTTCAAGATCGTTTCTGAGACAGGCATCTCCTCCGGAGTACGTCGCATAGAAGCGGTCACCGGCAAGGGCGCGCTAGCACTCATCGAGAAAGAAAAGCAGACGCTGAGAAAAATTTGCGGAATCGTAAAGTCGAATAGCGACGACGTGCTCGATAAGGTTCAGCAGCTTGCCAACCATACGAAGGCTTTGGAGAAGCAGCTCGAGCAATTAAAGTCGAAGATGGCATCGAGTGCGGGTAGTGATCTTGCTTCCCAGGCTGAAGAAATCGCCGGCGTTAAGGTGCTAATCGCTGTGATTGAGGGTTTTAATCCGAAGAGCCTGCGCGACACTGCAGACCAATTAAAGAATAAGCTAGGAAGCGCAGTTGTTGTCTTGATGACTGGGGCTGAAGGCAAGGTGAGTATCGTTGCCGGTGTAAGCAAAGACCTAATAGGCAAAGTAAAGGCCGGCGACTTAGCGAACATGGTTGCCGTCCAAGTTGGCGGTAAGGGCGGAGGTCGTCCCGACATGGCTATGGCTGGCGGTAGTGATATTGCAGCTATACCTGCAGCGGCGGCGAGCATTAAGCCGTGGTTAGAGGAAAGATTGTAGGACTACACGCTGGCGTTTAAGCCGCATGCGTACAAGAAATTAGGAAAGGTATTGGAATAATTTAGTTATGGCGTTGATTGTTCAAAAATTTGGTGGAACATCCGTTGGCACTGTCGAGCGAATCGAAGCGGTGGCCGACAAGATCGTTGGCTTTCGCGAACGTGGCGACGATGTCGTGGTCGTTGTGTCTGCAATGAGCGGAGAAACCAATCGCTTATTGGCGTTGGCGAATGAGATCATGGAATATCCGACTCCGCGAGAGATGGATGTACTGCTGTCTACTGGCGAGCAGGTCACTATCGCGCTGTTGAGTATGGCGCTGGAAAAGCGCGGATTTGGTGCGCGTTCTTTTACTGGTACTCAGGTAAAAATCTTAACCTGCAATACACATATGAAGGCTAGAATTCGTGAGATAGACGGTACACGTATTCATGCGCAGTTAGAACAGGGAAATGTTGTAGTAGTAGCAGGGTTTCAGGGCACGGACGAGCACGGCAATATTACAACACTAGGTCGAGGCGGTTCAGACACCACCGCGGTAGCGTTGGCTGCAGCGTTGGATGCGGACGAGTGCCAGATCTATACTGACGTAAAGGGTGTGTACACGACTGATCCGAGAGTTGTGGCAGATGCTAGGTTGCTTAGCAGTATTACTTTCGAAGAGATGTTGGAACTCGCAAGCTTGGGTGCCAAAGTCTTGCAGATTCGTGCTGTTGAATTTGCGGGCAAATACAAGGTGCCGCTACGGGTGTTATCAAGTTTTGAAGAGGGTCCAGGCACCCTAATTAGTTTAGAGGGAGACGAGAAAATGGAAGACCCCACTATTGCTGGAATCGCTTTCGAGCGAGATGAGGCGAAGCTCACCATTGCTGGAGTTCCCGATGTGCCAGGTGTGGCGTATCAGGTAATTGGCCCTGTCAGTGCTGCAGGCATTGAAGTCGATGTAATCGTGCAGAACGCAGCGGAAGATGGAACAAACGATATTACCTTTACCGTTAAACGCGGCGAATGCGATAGAGCCAAGAAGATTCTCGACGATTTGAAGGCCTCGCTGAAGGCACGTGAAGTGCTTGTGGATCGAAAAGTAGGCAAGGTTTCTGTGGTTGGTGTGGGCATGCGTTCACACGCGGGCATAGCCAGTAAGACGTTTAAGGCTTTGGCCGACGAGAGCATTAATATCCAGCTTATAACTACCTCAGAGATAAAGATTTCTGTGGTGATAGAGGAGAAATACCTCGAATTGGCTGTCCGCGCCCTGCATAGCGCCTTCGAGCTTGGCGATCCCGACTACAACAAGGATGGCGACTCCTAGTACGCAATTCTCCTCGCTAGCAAATTCTGCTGAATTAGTTGGCATGCACCTCATTAAGGCAGATACTAGTAGTCAGTAGCGCTTTACCCCACTAACTCCATTGGTTTGGTGGGAATGGCTCGATCCGTCTCTAGCGGCTCAATGGCTGTAAAAGAGACCTCGATCAAAGCCTCGTGAAATAAACCGCGATATTCTAAAGTTATTAGATTTCGCAGTTCGTGGATATGCACTGCTAGCAGAGCTGGAATTGTAACGACCCAAAGCACAAAGGATTGAGTTAAAGGAGGATTACAATGTTAATACTCACACGCCGAATCGGCGAAACATTGATGATCGGAGACGAAGTAACGGTAACCGTCTTGGGAGTAAAGGGAAATCAGGTAAGGATTGGAGTGAACGCTCCAAAAGAAGTGTCGGTGCACCGCGAAGAAATTTATCAGCGGATCCAGAAGGAGAAGGATGGAGATGTTGGTGATGGTGTTGATGCTGTTGAAGAGGGTGGTGGGGAATAGGGTGGTTTGGTTCCTTGGGCCGCAGTAGAGAATTTTATGAAACCAGCTTTTGCTGGTTTTTTTTGGTTTGGATACTTGTAGAATCTAGTTGCAGTTCAAGGCTAGTCATTAATACGGAGTCTGCAATCTAAGAAAGCTACTTCTCTTGAACTTATTGATGCCGACAAGTTAACTTGTCAGTACCCCTGTGTGAATATTCGCGGTGAAGCGCGAAACACAGTACAGAATTTTTAACTAACACCATCAACAGTGGCAATCTCTCCGGCTGTTTCGAGGAACAAGTAATGCAAGAACCAATCGCTTCATTCCGTTTTGGCAATAGTTACGCTGAGGAATTGCCAGACTTCTACGTCGAGAGTAATCCAATGGTTCTTGAGGCGCCGAACTTGCTGCAATTCAACGCCGCGCTTGCCAACGAGCTAGGACTGGGCGTCGCTGAACTGCCATCACAAGACTTGGCGCAGATCTTCTCTGGACAGAAACTGCTGGCTGGCTCTCGCCCGCTGGCGCAAGCCTACGCAGGGCATCAGTTTGGCGGATTCTCCCCGCAGTTGGGCGACGGACGCGGCTTGTTGTTGGGTGAGGTGACCGATCCTAATGGGTGTCGTCGTGACATCGCGCTAAAAGGTTCTGGGCGTACGGCGTTTTCTCGCGGTGGCGACGGCAAAGCCGCGATCGGCCCCGTGCTGCGTGAATACCTGATCGGTGAAGCGATGCACTGTCTTAGAATTCCAACGACTCGTGCTTTGGCGGCAGTTGCCACAGGGGAATCGGTGTATCGCGAGAGAGCCTTGCCAGGTGCGATCCTCACTCGCGTCGCCGCCAGCCATATTCGCGTTGGAACTTTTCAGTTCTTTGCGTCGCAGCGCCGGTGGGATGAGGTCCGTCAACTCGCCGACTATGTCATCGAGCGTCACTATCCGCATCTAAGCGGCGACAACAACCGTTATCTATTGCTCCTACAGGCGGTGTCTGAACGGCAAGCGGCTTTGGTCGCTAACTGGATGCTGGTCGGGTTTATTCACGGCGTTATGAATACAGACAACATGGCGATTTCTGGTGAGACGATCGACTATGGTCCCTGCGCTTACATGGAAGCATTTAGTCCTGACGCCTTATTCAGTTCGATTGACCAACAAGGCCGTTACGCCTACAAGAATCAGCCGCAGATCGCGCAGTGGAATCTGACTCGATTCGCCGAGACATTGCTTCCATTGATTGACGAAGACGATCCTGAGCGAGCGGTGCCGAAAGTGGAAGCGATCCTCAACGATTTCATCGTTCACTATGAAAAGCACTGGTTAGCTGGAGCACAAACGAAGTTGGGAATAGAAGATTCCAGTTTGGACATCGACAGTGACAAGTTGCTGGTGAATGACTGGCTCAATCTGTTGGAAATGTATTCGGTTGACTACACGCTTGCGTGGCGACGATTAGCGGACGTCGTTGAAGGTAATTCGGAATCACTGGAAGCGCTGTTCCCTTCTTCTGAGGTACTCGCCGATTGGCTTAACCGCTGGCATGAGCGAATCGCTGCGCAGTCTGCAACCGGCAGCACTTCGAGGATGCGCTGTGTCAATCCGATCTATATTCCGCGAAACCACTTGGTGGAAGAGGCATTGGCCTCAGCTACCGACGACGCCGACCTAGAACCGTTCGAGCAATTGCTTGCTGTGCTCGCACATCCCTTTGAGGAGCGTCCGGAGCTTGCGAGCTACGCTCAACCCGGGTCGGAAACGTTCACGGACCGTTACCAGACTTTCTGCGGCACATAGTCGCAATTTCCTAGCGGTGTTAACCGCGTCGCTTAAGCTATTGCCTATCAGAAAAAAGACCCGCTGTTGTGCGGGCCTTTTGCGATGTGTTTGAGAGTAAAATAAAACGAAGGTGCAGGGGGACGCTACGCTACGCCGTTTGCGCAGCCGCAATATTGCGGATCTTGCTGATCATCGAGCGCAGACCGTTGCCGCGAGTCGGCGAGATATGACGGAATAGGTCCAGGCGTTCAAACAGCTCATCAATATTCGCCGCTAGTAAGTCTGTTAGTGTGCGGTTGTTAAGCGCTACCAGAATAATCGCAGCAAGCCCGCGCACAATGATGGCGTCAGAATCGATCAGTAAAAGCAGCTTGCCGCTGTCTTCGTCGTAATGGTGAATCAGCCACACCTGGCTCTGGCAGCCGTGCACATAATTTGCTTCTGTGCGTTCAGAATCCGGAAACGGCGGCAGCGCCTTACCTAGGTCGATAATAAAGGCGTAGCGATCTTCCCAGTCGTCGAGAAGTTCAAAGGCGTCATATACATCTTCTAGTGTGGTGCTGGTGCCTAGTGGGTTGTTGGCGAAATCGTTTGCGCAGGTACTCATTACAACATTCCCAGTTCCAGTTTTGCTTCGTCGCTGAGCATTTCTTTGCTCCACAGTGGATCAAAGGTTATTTCTACGGTGACTTTGTCTACGTTGGGCACGTGTTCCAGTTTGGTGTTTACGTCTTGGGCAATCACCGGTCCCATGCCGCAGCCGGCAGCGGTGAGGGTCATGGTAATCTTGACGTGGTTGCCGAACTCGGGATCGTTCTCGAGCGTGCAGCTGTAAATCAGGCCCATTTCCACCACGCTGACAGGGATTTCCGGATCGTAGCAGTTGCCTAGGGCTTCCCATAGCTGGTCTTCGTTAACAGAGCCATCTTGGGGAATATCAAAATTACTGACCTGTGGTTGTTTCCCAAGGGCATCGGCGTCTTGGCCTTCAATGCGCGCCATATTGCCGTTTACTGCTACGGTATACGTGCCACCTAATGACTGGGTAATACTAATGAAGGCATTCGCGGGAATCATGATTTCCGTTCCCGATGGCACTAGGCGGGCTTCCACCTCGCGTGTGGTCACTACAACTTCCCTTTCTTCCATGATCTACTCCGTCACGACACTGTAAAGCTTTCGCCGCAGCCACATTCTGCAGTGGCGTTGGGGTTGCGGAATTCAAAAGTAGAATTCACGCCCACGGTGACGAAATCTATTTCAATACCGTTTACCAGCGGCAGGTGTTCGTTCTTTACAAACACATCTACGCCATCGAGATGAAATACTCGATCCTCAGTGCTAGATTCTTCCACCCACTGGGTCTCGTATTTGAAACCCGAGCAGCCGCTTTCTTTAATAGCCAGGCGAATGCCCAGAGCTTCTGGTTTTTTGTCTAACTGTTTGCGAACATGCTCGACCGCGCTAGGGGTCATCGTAACCGCAACAGTAACTGCAGTAGGTGGTGTGAATAATTGAACTGTCATGATTCCGCCTCCATTAGGCAAACAGACGTTGTATTTTCTGCAGAGCTGTAAAGAGTTGCTCTACTTCTTCGAGAGTATTATAGAACGCAAACGAAGCCCGCGCGGTGCCGGGAATCTCGTAAAATTCCATCAGCGGCATGGCACAGTGATGACCGGTGCGAACAGCAATGCCCTGCTGATCCAGCAGGGTACCAATATCACTAGGGTGAAGGCCTTCAATTTTAAAGGACATCAGTGGCACTTTGCTACGGGCAGTGCCAACCACCGTCATGCCCGGCACACTGGCGACTAGCTCGTTGGCGCGCTGCAGCAGTGTGTTTTCCGCAGCTTGCATGGCGCTGCCATCCAAGCTTGCCAGATAATCAATAGCGGCGCCTAGGCCCACGGCTTCGGCAATGGCTGGAGTGCCGGCTTCGAATTTGTAGGGCAGGGTGTTGTAGGTGGTGCCTGCAAAGCTCACCCGTTCGATCATCTCGCCGCCGCCCTGCCAAGGGGGCATGGCCTCCAAAAGATCGGCGTTGCCATACAGCACGCCAATGCCTGTTGGGCCAAACATCTTGTGGGCTGAGAACGCGTAAAAGTCACAATCCAGCGCCTGAACATCTACTTTGAGGTGAGGCACCGCTTGGGCACCGTCGATCAGGGTGATCACCCCTTGCGCTTTGGCTTTAGCCACCATGTCGGCAGCCGGGTTTATCGTACCCAGCGCATTAGAGACATGGGTAAAGGCCAGAATTCGGGTGCGCTCACCTAGCAGCGAGTGGAAAGATTCCATATCCAACTCACCTTCAGGGGTGATCTGAATGGGTACCACTTTGGCGCCGGTGCGCTCTGCCAACATCTGCCATGGCACAATATTGGCGTGGTGCTCCATCTGACTCAGTAAAATTTCGTCGCCTGGCTTGAGCTTCTCAGCGAGGCCATTGGCAACTATATTGATAGCTTCAGTGGTGCCGCGGGTCCATATAATCTGTCGCGCACTGGGTGCATTTATAAACTGCTGAACCTTTTTGCGAGCGCCTTCGAACGCAGTGGTGGCTTGGTCAGCCAGGGTGTGGGCACCGCGGTGTACGTTGGAGTGTGTTTCCCGGTAGTAGTGGTCCATGGCTTGCAACACCGCCTCGGGGCGTTGCGACGAGGCGCCGTTGTCCAGATAAACCAAAGGCTTGCCGTTCACCTGCTGTGACAATATTGGGAAATCTCGACGTACCGCCTCTACATCAAATTGCGGCGGTGCGGTCTTGGCTACGGACACGATGTTCATACCCGATTATACCTCTTGAAATGCTTGGTCGAAGAACTGGTTCAATCCGATGTGGGCGGTGTCGCGCACCTGCTCTACTGGAATCTGGTCTACCAGCTCATTGATAAATGCCATGGTCAGCAGCACCTTAGCATCGCGAGGACTAAGCCCGCGTGACACCAAATAGAATATGGATTCCTTATCAAGCTGACCGATAGTGGCGCCGTGCGCACACTTTACATCGTCGGCGTAAATTTCCAGCTCTGGCTTGGTGTCGATTTCCGCACCGCTGGTGAGCAGCAGGTTTTTGTTGCTCATGTTGGCGTTGGATTTCTGCGCATCCTGATGGATGTGTATACGGCCATTAAAAACAGCGTGGGATTTGTCTGCCACAATGTTGCGATAGGTTTCCTCGCTGTTGCAGTTGGCCGCAACGTGCTCGATAGTTGTGTGGTTATCGTAATGCTGGGTGCCCTGGGTTACTACCACGCCATTGAGTTTGCACTCTGCGCCTTCGCCTTCAAGGCGGGCATGCAGGTCGTGGCGTCGCAAGATGCCGCCAAAGCCTACACTGTGGCTTTGAAAGCGCGAGCTGCGCTGCTGGCGCACACCAGTGGTGCCCATGTGCTGCACAGTCTGGCCTTCGGTGTTCAGGCGGATGCTGGTCACATTGGCGCCATCGTCTAAGCTGAATTCGGTGGTGGTGTTAACCATGACAGGGCAGTCACCGCTGGATAAGTAATCTTCCACCAAGGTGAGCTGGCTGTTGCTGCCCGCGGCTATCAGAATGCAGGGGTAGGCGGAGCCACTGTGGCTGGCTGTGGTGTGATGAATCACAAACAGAGGTTGGTCTAGCACGGTGCCAGGCTTGAGCTGAATTAGCAGGCCATCTTCAAAGCGCGCGCCGTTAAGTTGCGATAGGTTTACCGAGCCGGACTTGGCTGGCTGATCACTGATGGATTTGCTTAGCAGATCAGCAGCAAGGTTCGCGTCATCTTCGCCTAAGTCGCGGAAGCGTTGAATGCTCAGGCCATCAAGCATTGGATAGTTGCTGGATTCAGGGCGCACAATGCCGTTTACCAGAACCACGGTGTAACCCGAATTGTCGGCGACTGCTTCGGCACTAGCGTTCAGAGGCAGAGCGCTGGCCATGTCGTCGGTGAGTTTTAAATGCTTGGCAGAGTACTTCCAGTTTTCGGTTCTGCGGGTGGGCAGAATCAAGTCCGCCAAGGCGCTGGCTCTGTCAAAGCGTAGCGTTAGCAGCGCTGTTGGCAAAGCCTGTCCCGCCGGTTGCAGGAAGGCGCTGGAAAGAGTGGATACAGGTTTCATTAAGCGACCTCCTGATCAGTGGTTAGCAGCTACGTCGTCTTTGACTCCGAGCCAGCCGTAACCTTTTGCTTCTAACTCTAGGGCCAGTTCGGGGCCGCCAGACTTGATGATTTTTCCTTCGGACAGCACGTGCACATAATCGGGCACGATGTAGTCCAACAAGCGCTGGTAGTGAGTGATCATAAGGATGGCGCGATCTGGCGCGCGCAGGGCGTTCACACCGTCAGCAACAACCTTCAGGGCGTCGATATCGAGCCCAGAGTCGGTTTCGTCAAGAATGGCCAGCTTCGGCTGCAACAGCAACGCCTGCATAACTTCGTTACGTTTCTTTTCGCCCCCGGAGAAACCTTCGTTCACGCCGCGCTTAAGAAAGGATGGGTCCAGGTCTACCTGTTTAGAAACTTCTTTGGCCAGCTTCATGAATTCGGCTGCGTTCATGTCTTCAACGCCATGGTGCTTGCGCATGGCGTTTACCGAGGTGCGCAGAAATTGAAGATTGCTGACGCCGGGAATTTCAACCGGGTACTGGAACGCCAAGAATATGCCTTCGCGAGCGCGTTCTTCGGTAGCCAGGTCTAACAGATTGTCGCCGTTAAAGGTAACTTCGCCTGATGTGACATCGAATGCTTCGTTGCCTGCTAACACCTGTGACAGGGTGCTTTTTCCGGAGCCGTTGGGGCCCATGATGGCATGGACTTCTCCAGCTTTGATTTCCAGGTTGAGGCCATTAAGGATTTGTTTGTCCTCAACGCAGGCGTGCAGATTTTTGATGCTGAGCATTTGTGATTTCTCTCTCGTAAACTTTTGAATTCGGGTCAATAAAATTTTACTGCTGCGTTAGTCTTGGCAGCGGAACACTTTAACCTACAGAGCCTTCCAGGCTGACTTCGAGAAGTTTGCCGGCTTCTACCGCAAACTCCATAGGCAGCTCTTTGAATACCTCTTTACAGAATCCGTTAATGATCATAGACACAGCCTGTTCCGGTTCGATGCCACGCTGGCGACACAAGAACATCTGTTCGTCGCTGACTTTGGACGTAGTCGCCTCGTGCTCGACGATAGCCGACTTGTTCTTGCTTTCGATGTACGGGAAAGTGTGAGCGCCACAGCGGTCACCAATCAACAAGGAGTCGCACTGGGTGAAGTTTCGGGCACCTTCGGCTCCTGGATTGAACTTCACCAGACCGCGGTAAGCGTTGGAGCTGCGGCCCGCAGAAATGCCCTTAGAGATCACCGTGCTGCGGGTGTTTTTACCTATATGGATCATCTTTGTGCCAGTGTCGGCTTGCTGGTAGTTGTGCGTTAGCGCGACAGAATAAAATTCTCCGACGCTGTTGTCACCGCGCAAGATGCAGCTGGGGTATTTCCAAGTGATGGCGGAACCGGTTTCGACCTGAGTCCAAGACACTTTGGAGTTTTTGCCGATGCAGGCGGCGCGTTTGGTGACGAAGTTGTAGATGCCGCCTTTGCCTGTTTCATCGCCCGGGTACCAGTTTTGTACCGTGGAGTATTTGATCTGGGCGTCGTCTAGAAGCACGAGTTCTACCACCGCAGCGTGTAGCTGGTTTTCATCACGCATGGGCGCGGTACAGCCTTCCAGATAGCTGACGTAGCTACCTGCGTCAGCTATGATCAGGGTGCGCTCAAACTGACCTGTGTTGGCAGCGTTGATACGGAAGTAGGTGGACAACTCCAGCGGGCAGCGAACGCCCGGGGGGATATAGACAAAGGAGCCGTCTGAGAACACTGCTGAGTTCAGCGCGGCATAGTAGTTGTCAGCGACGGGAACCACACTGCCCAGATACTTCTTCACCAGCTCTGGGTGTTTTTGTAGCGCTTCGGATATCGGGCAGAAGATAACGCCGGCTTTTTCCAGTGGTTCTTTGAAAGTGGTGGCAACTGAGACGGAATCAAATACGGCATCTACTGCAACGCCGGCTAGTTTGGCTCGTTCGTGTAGTGGGATACCGAGCTTTTCATAGGTGCGCAGGAGTTCCGGGTCGACTTCGTCCAGGCTCTGAGGCATATCTTCCGGGCGCTTGGGCGCGGAATAATAGGAAATATCGTCGAATTTCACCTGTGGGTAGTCAACGTGAGCCCACTCTGGCTCCTCCATTTCCAACCAGCGACGGTAGGCCTTGAGGCGCCATTCAAGCATGAATTCGGGTTCTTGCTTAAGGTCCGAAAGACGGCGGATCACATCTTCGTTGAGGCCTGGCTCAAAGGTGTCTGACTCGATCTCGGTCACGAAGCCGTGTTCGTATTTCCGCTTGATGAGTTCTCTCACCTCTTCGTCTGTGGTCGCCATGCTAGTCGCTCCGTATTCCTAATAGGAGGCTGTGATGCCCCTAAATTCCCGTCAACCGCGCAGCTTGCTGGGCTGATTCTTGTATTGGGTCTAATTATACGATACCTGACTAATTTAGTCAGGTATAAAATCGAGAAAAATGCAAGATATCACAAACTGGCTGCAAAACGGACTCTGCGTGGGTTTGGTGTTCATTGTGGACTTAGTGGGACTGGGTTGACGTTAAAGGTGCGGAAGGCTTCTGGTTAATGTTCTTTGGGCCTGTGCGACGCTACGCGCCTTGGGCTCATAAGCGTGTAAGCCTAGAGTATATATTCTCGCAGTGCAATCCGCTAAACACTTAGTTTTTTTCCAGATTAAGCAAGTAAATTAGGATGATGAGGCCGAAGAAAAGAAATAGTGTGCCAGATAGGTAAAGCGCATATTGGAGGCTGTACAAGTCTGCCATATAACCCAAAATTGGAGATGTAGAGGCAAATAGAATACGAATTATAAAGCTTCGAATTGACATTACAGTTGCCCGCATATTGGAGGGTATCTGTCTGTTCATATAATCACGAAGTACTGGTGTCGCCACTCCTCGAGTAATGTAAAACAGGAGTAGGACCAATAATCCCCATAGAGTGTTGATATAAGCGACAGCGAAATAACAGGCAATAATTAGCAGAAAAATCAGACTGAGCAACGTATTCGTATTAATTTTTCGCTCTATTTCGTGGGCATAGAAAGCAGGTATAGCAACAGCTAAGTTGAGCCCAGCGCCTATCAACCCAAAGTAAAAAATTTCTATATCGAGGGATTTAAAGTAGGGCTGAGAAAACCAAGCCATCGTTAATGTTGCTGCCCCGATAACTGCAGAGTAGAAAATATACGCCCTCAGAATATTGTTTTCTACGATTGAATAGTGAATGATTTTCTTAATGTTCTTCCAAGGTTTGCTTTTTCCATCGTCTAAACGGTGTACTTTGGGTTCAACCAAGAGGAGCGCAATTATGAAACCGATCAGGGCAATGCCGACTTGATAATAGAAAGGAGTTCTTAAACTAATTTCAGCCAAAAACCCTCCGATTATGAAGGCAGCCGCTTCGGCTAAGTTCCCCATTGAAATTGTTCTTCCTTCGAGTTTAATAAAATCATCACTTCGATCTAACTCAACTAAAGAGTCGTACATCAAGGCCGTATCCGAGCCCGAAATGAAACTTTGACCAATGCCTAAGCACAGTGCTGCCAATAAGAATCCATCGAAGCCAAAAGAAAGAGAGTAAGTCGAAATGCCTAAGAAACCGAAGAAGGTGCCTATAACCATAGACTTCTTCCGCCCTAAGACATCGGCTAGGTAACCCGAAGGGATTTCAATAAGGGCTATGGTTACCGAGTAGATTGCTTGGATCACAAACAGATCGGTGATGGTCAGCCCATTTTCTTCATAGAAAAGCCAGATAATGGGCATGAAGAGGGCCATCCACTTGGATGTCTTTATGACATAAAGCTTCCAAATATTTGAACCGATACTCATCGTGCAATCCAGCTAGTGCTCTTTGGGTTGGCAATTGTACGTGAATTTACTCGTTAATTAGCTTAGCTAATTAACTGGCCCCTTCGGGGTGGCTTTTGGCTGTGTGGGGAGCTTTCGCAGCTGTCGAGTCCTCGATAAAGCTTCCCCTATAGGGGATACGGTATTGATCTAAGCGACTTGGTGGTAGGTTGTTTCTGATGTTGGTTGGTTCAATTGGGTTGACGTTTTGGTGCTGAAGGCTTCTTGGTTTTTGTGCTTTGGGTTGTCATTGTTCTTGAATTCGTCGTTCGGGATTGATTCGTTTTTTGGCTGAGCCAAAATCCTCACCCCTTCGGGGCGGCCTTTGGCCGTCTGCGGAGCTGCGCTCCTTTCGAACCGGAGGCTTCTCAACCAATCTCTCTCCGCCATAAACAAAAAACCCGACTTAGAGTCGGGTTTTTTGTTTATGGCGGAGAGAGAGGGATTCGAACCCTCGATAAAGTTTCCCCTATACGCCCTTAGCAGGGGCGCGCCTTCAGCCACTCGGCCATCTCTCCATAAATCGAACTGTCTGCGGAGCTTGCGCTCCTTTGATTCAAAAATTAGCTTAGCAAATTTTCTCTCCCCTTGCGGGGCGGCCTTTGCCGTCTGCGGAGCTTGCGCTCCTTTGATTTCTAGCTAGTTTGTCTCAGCAGCTGTGCCCTTTGAGGGTTTTGGCTACTGACCTGCTCTCCAAAATCGCGGGCATAATAACACAGACCCTAAGCGTACGAGAAGCGGGTTCTAAACTACTTTGTTTTCCTGAAAACGCTTGATTTCACTGGCCTCGAAGCCCAGATCGGCAAGGATTTGCGCCGTGTGTTCCCCTAATGCCGGAACTGGACCCAAACTAGGTTCATAACTGCTGTTATTACCCGGTGGTTTGAAGCTCTTTACGGTTCCCTGGGGTGTATCTGTGTCGATCAGTCGATTGAGTGCGTGGAGCTGGGGATGATCCCAGACTTCCGGCATCTCATTCACATTGGCGAAGGCTATTTGGGCCTGATCTAGCTTGGTCGCCACCTGCGCTGAGGTGAAATTGGAGAATTTCTCTTCGATTATCTGTTGCAGTGCTTCTCGGTTGCTTGAGCGAGAGACATTCTTGGCAAATCTTGGGTCGCTCGTAAGATCAGGTTGTTCGAGTACGCTTTCGCAGAATGCTGCCCATTCTCGTTCGTTCTGAATGCCTAGCATGATGACCTTCTGATCGATGGTTACAAACGCGCCATAGGGATAGATGCTGGCGTGATCGGAGCCGGTTCTAGCGGGTGCCGATGCGCCATCGTAGGCGTAGTTCAGTGGAAAACCCATCCATTCGACCATGGCCTCTAGCATGGAGATATCGATGTTGCTGCCTTGGCTGGTCTTCGAGCGTTGAATTAGGGCCGCTAGTATTGCTGTCTGCGCCTGCATGCCCGCTGCTATATCCGCTATGGAGATGCCGCTTTTAACCATCTCGTTCTGGGTGCCGGTGATGCTGAGGAATCCTGCTTCGGCCTGTACTAATAGATCGTAGGCCTTCTTGTTCTGATAGGGGCCACCAGGTCCGTAGCCGGAGATATTGCAGACGATGAGCTTTTCGTATTTGTCGTGTAGCTGCTCGAAATCCAGACCCATCTTGCGGGTTGCTCCCGGCGCTAGGTTTTGCACCAGTACGTCGCTAGCTTCCAGCAGCCTCTGCAAGATCTGCCCGGAGTCCTGATGTTTTAAATCTAGCGTGAGGCTCTGCTTCGATCTATTGGTCCAGACAAAATGTGAGGATTGACCCTGTACGCGATCATCGTAGTGGCGGGCGAAGTCGCCGCTCTCTCTTCTCTCTACTTTAATAACCCGCGCGCCAAGTTCGGCAAGTTGCCTAGTGCACAGTGGGGCGGCGATCGCGTGCTCTAATGAAACTACCGTTATGCCATGTAGTGGAGGTGTGTTGCTCATTATGTGCTGGCCAATTCTGCTCGGGCTTCCATGCAGAGGTTGCCGGTGTTGTCTGCGATCCAGAGTTTAGCGTTGCCGGTGTTGTCCGGCTTAGTGCCACAAACCTGAAATGACTCGATATCGAATACCGGTTTCATCGCCTTGAAGCTGAAGCCCGACAGCGTCGCGCCGGGATAATTGTCGGCGAATAGCTCTAACAGGAAAGTCGCTAGCAGTGGACCATGCACAACGAGGCCAGGGTAGGACTCGACATCTTTTGCATAGGCTCGGTCATAATGGATTCTGTGCCCATTAAAAGTCAGAGCCGAATAGCGGAAAAGCAGGACCGGGTCTGGCGTGATCGTGCGTGCGAAGTCATGCTCTGCATCGGCCTTGAGAGGAGGCTGCGCGGAGCTATTCCCAGTGGGCATGTCCCTGTAGACAATGTCGTGTTCCTCTTGGAGTAGAACGCCAGAGGAGTCGGACAGTTCATGTGCGACACAGACGAAGCCGAGGCTGCCGGATCGTCCCTGCTTCAGTTTAATCGATTGGATCGTGGAGTTACGCTCAATAGCCTCGCCTACTAGTAAGGGGCGGATGAAGTTCAGCCTACTACCCGCCCACATGCGTCGTGGCAGCGGAATGGGCGGTAGGAAGTTGCCGCGCTGCGGATGCCCGTCCTCAGCGAGTTCAGACTGTTTAGCGGCCTCCAGAAAGTACAGCCAATGCCAAAGTGGGGGCAGGGTATCGCCAAGTGAGAAGGTGGTGTTGTCCCTATCCAGAGTGGCGGCGAGGCCTTCCATAGGCGCTATTGTTAGGATGCTGGAGGCGGATTGCGCCTTGCCTATCCATTCGGAAAATTGCTGTTTTGAATCTTTCTGCATTGTGGGTGTATCTATCCGTCTTTGGCCGTAGCTTTTTGTAACTATCCGGACACCTTAAAGGGTGCTAATTTGATAGAATCTAGGGGATGATAGTACAAGATGCTAATAAAATAAGCTTAGAAAAGTATCTCGAGCCCTGTCTCGATACTTGAGTAATAGCACCCATGAACAGAGCCGGAGTCTGAGAGTGAAAGGAAAGTATTTTGAAGAGCTAGAGATCGGAATGTCGTTTGAGCATCAGCCTCACCGTACGGTGACAGAGTCAGACAACCTAACATTCAGTACTATGACCCATAACCCGCAGCCGCTGCATATCGATGCCGAGTTCGCGAAAACAACGCAGTTCGGTCAGATATTAGTGAATAGCTATTTCACTCTTGGCCTAGTGGTTGGTTTGTCGGTTGGCGATACGACATTGGGCACGACGATCGGCAATCTTGGGATGGACAAGGTGGAGTTTCCTAACCCCGTTTTTATCGGCGACACCTTGCGCGTGACAACGCGAATCGTCGACAAGCGCGAATCGAAATCCAAGCCAGATAGAGGTATCGTTTGGTTCGAACATCTGGGCATCAACCAGCGCGACGAAATTGTTTGTGAGTGTATTAGAAAGGGCATGATGCTGCGGCTACCAAAATGATTATTATGTGCAAGGCAGGTTCAAGAGCAGGTTCTAGGAGTGATAAATGACATTGCGAAGATCGATTCACTTCGTCCCCGGTGGCAACGAGAAGATGCTGAACAAGGCGCTAGGCCTTCCGGCAGAATCCTTGATTCTGGATTTAGAGGATTCGGTAACGCCTGATCGAAAAGTCTCAGCGCGAGATGAGGTCTGCGAATGGCTGGCCCATGCCGACTTCAAGAATCAAGAAAAGCTCGTGCGTATAAACCCAATGGATTCTGAATGGGGTAGAGAAGACCTTGAGGCGGTGTTGGAACACCGACCCGACGGCATCGTGTTGCCCAAGGTGTTAGATCTAAAAGCTGTGCATGCTGTCGATCAGTTGATTATCAATCAGGAAAAAATCGCGGGCGCTGACTACAGCGATATTAAACTGTTGTTGATCGGTACCGAGATGGCCGCGGCGGTATTTAACCTCGCGCAGATGGTAAATCATGACCGTGTCGATGGTGTCACCTGGGGCGCGGAAGACTTGTCTGTCTCGCTAGGTGCTAGAGCAAAGCGCGATGAGCACGGAAATTATTTGGAGGTGTTTAGCTTTGTACGCTCGATGTGCCTGCTCGCTGCAGTGGCAGCCAAGGTGCAGCCGATCGATGCGGTGTATGTCGACATCAAAAACACTGACGGTCTAAAGAAAGAATGCAAGACGGCAGCCGACATGGGTTTCACCGCGAAGCTGACCATCCACCCCGATCAGATCGACATCGTGAATGAAGCGTTCACGCCAAGTGCGGCCGAGATAGAAGCGGCGGCGGCTTTAGTGGCTGCATTCGAAGAGCAGCAGGCTCAGGGCAAGATGGCTTTTAAATTCGACGGCGAGATGGTCGATGTGCCTCACCTCAAACGTGCGCAGCAAGTATTAGCGCTAGCGCGGCGCGATGATTCGGAGAATAGCTAGCCGTGGATTTTTCCGAGACACAAGAACAAGGCCTGATTCGAGATTCGATTCGCAAACTCTGCTCCGCGTATCCCGATGACTACTGGGAGCAATGCGATAGAGAGAAGGAATTTCCATTAGCCTTCTTTAACGAAGTCGCGAAGGCAGGCTGGATTGGCATAGCCATGCCCGAGAAATACGGCGGCGCAGGCAAGGGCATTCAAGAAGCTGCGATCGTGTTGGAAGAAGTTGCAGCGTCCGGCGCTGCAATGAATGGAGCAACGCCACTGCACCTATCTATCTTCGGAATGCACCCAGTCGTAAAACACGGCAGTGAAGCCATGCGGGAGAAATACCTGCCCGCGGTTGCCAGTGGTGAGATGCAAGTTGCCTTCGGCGTTACCGAACCGAATGCCGGCAGCGATACTACCTCTATAGAAACCTTCGCAAAAAGACACGACGATCACTATCTAGTGAGCGGACGAAAGGTCTGGACGACGAAGGCATTTGAATCGGAGCGGGTGCTGCTGTTAGTGCGCACCACGCCGAAAGACAAAGTGAAGCGCAAGACCGATGGCATGACGCTGCTGCTGGCTGAACTACAGAAGCCAGAGGTATCCATCTCGGCGATTGAGAAACTAGGCCGCAACGCAGTGCGAACCTGCGAAGTTGTCTACGACGATTTAAGAGTCTCGTTCGAGGACAGAGTAGGTGAAGAGGGCGAGGGCTTTCGCTATCTGCTCGACGGCCTGAACGCGGAACGCATTCTTATCGCCGCCGAGTCGATTGGCATAGGCAGGGCTGCACTTCGACGTGCCGTTCAATACGCGAACGATAGAGTCGTCTTCGACCGTCCTATTGGCAAGAACCAAGGCATCGCCTTTCCCTTGGCAGAGGCGCGCATGAAACTGGATGCCGCCGACTTAATGACTAAGAAGGCTGCCTGGCTAATAGATAACGGCCAACCCTGCGGCGCAGAGGCGAACATGGCGAAATGGCTAGCGGCCGAGGCTGGATTCTTCGCGGCCGATGCGGCGATACAGACACACGGCGGTTTCGGTTACGCCAGGGAATACCATGTTGAGCGCTACTGGCGTGAGGCAAGGCTTATGAAGCTCGCGCCTATCTCTCAGGAAATGATCCTGAATTTTGTCTCAGAACATGTGTTAGGTTTGCCGCGCTCCTATTGATTGAGCTGGCGGTTATTGTAGAGGAGCTGGCTAGGCTTTCGGTCAGGCTCAGTATGCCGGCCTCGATAGGAATGTGCATGACCGCACGGAGGCTCAGTTAAACGAAAAGCAGTTTCAAATACCAAGAATATCGACTATAAAGCAACATCATCGAAGCACATACACCCACAGGACTACTAATGAGATCTGCCCTTAAAAGAACAAAAAATCACGGACTACTGCTCGCGCTAGGCCTGTTTTTTAGCCTCTGTCTGAATAGCGTGTCCGCGCAGGAGCTTAGTGAGAACGACGATCCAGAATTCCAGCGTGTCGCACCGTTTCAGGTTTTCGACAACCTCTATTACGTGGGCGCCAAATGGGTCTCCGCTTGGCTATTAGAAACCGATCAGGGCCTGATCCTGTTCGACACACTGTATGGCGACCTAACCGACATGGTTATCGATGGTATTCGCGAGCTAGGCTTCGACCCTAACGATATCCGCTATGTGGTTGTGACCCATGCGCACTACGATCATATCGGTGGCGCCAAGCGCATGCAGGATGAGTTTGGAGCCGTAGTCTTAATGACGGCGGAAGACTGGGCCATGGTGGATGAAGAGCCCGTATACCGCGAATATCCCAAGCCTATGCGCCACCTTATGGTGACTGACAATGGCACCGTGAATCTCGGCCGCACCGGGCTGCGTTTCGTGAAGACACCCGGTCACACTACCGGCGTCGCCTCGACGCGTTTCACCGTGTATGACAATGGATTTCCCTTTCAGGCCTTCATGTTCGGCGGAGTGGGCCTCAATTTCGAAGGCGTTGAACGCACTCAGATGTACATCGCAAGCGTGAAGCGACTGCAACAGATGGGAGACATCGAAGTCAATATTCCCAATCACGCCGCCTCTGGCGATGTTTTTGAGCGTTATGAGCTATTAAAGGTGCGCGAAGAAGGCCAGCCGCACCCTTTCATCGACCCAGAGGGCTACACAGCATGGCTAGACGAGCTGTTGGTCGCTGCCGAGGCCAAGCTAGTAGAGGAACAAGCAGCCGCAGGGCAGTAAGTCAGCCCACACGAGTACTAGAACCTACTCGGCAAACTGCTCAAAGAACGCCTTACCCTGCGCGTCGGCTGGAAAGTAACTCTCTATGAGCAGTTCTTCCATGCCGGCGTCCAGCGCCGTACCAAACTGGCTCAGAGTCGAGAACATCTTCAAAGACTGGCCACCCAGATTGAAATCCACCGTAAGCATAGGCCCGTCAGAGGGCGAATTATTCGGCTGCTGCCAGTTATCCGGCGGCGACATCTCCATAAGGCGCTTATACAGCGCATCGTCACTAGGCTTACCGAAGGCCAACACCTGCTTACGCAGCCTTCGCAAGGTGTGACTAGCCACCTCATCCCAGTTCTCAATGAAGGGCCTATAGCAGTCCTGCCGAAATACAGCCTCGAGTAGATTCATAGTAGGGGGCGCACCACTGGCACCCATGATCTGGGCAGTCATTAGCTGCTGCGCACTATTCGCCATCAGCACATTCCAGCTGCCATCCATAACCAGCGCCGGATACGGATTGTGGTTATCCAGGATTAGCGTCAGCGCCTCCCGAACCGGCTGCATGTCATTCGCACCCAGATCCAGCTCAGTATAGGCGACCGCAAAACCACCAGAATGCAGCAGCAAGTTGCTGTCCTTATGGGGCAGGTCGAGCACATCCGCGAGGCGCAATATCATCGCCCGACACGGGCTAGTACGCCCAGTCTCGATGAAGCTGATATGCCGCGAGGACACGTCAGCCATCAGTGATAAATCCAGCTGAGAGAGCCGACTTTGCTTGCGGTATTCGCTGAGTAGGGGGCCAACGGCAGGCATCTGTGAATTCCTTATTCTATCGAATTTACAGACATTGTAGCGGGCTAGCTGTGGTGTAACCATTACCTGTTAGGTAACGGTATTCTATGAGGTTGGTGAGGAAAAGTGGGAAATTATAGCTTCTTCAAAACTTTAAATAAGTGCTTTAATAGTTTGAATTTTATCAATAAATAAGAATAATCTAATGTAAATTGTTGAGCCTGCTGAGCTAACAAAATCGTCGATGCGCCTGACTTAACTGGGCCTCGGCTAGGGCATCTACCCCGCAGTTCTCATTGGCTAGAGCAGGCACGTAGGGTCTCGATGAGGTTGGTATACCAAAAAGAGACATCGGCAATAAGTGATAGATTTGGCTGAGAGGCCCGTTTTCTCTAGGGTTGTTCGCTAAGTAGGGGCAGCTACAGGGTTTTGTGACTTCCTTATCACTTCGAATTTGCAGGACTTGTAGCGGATGATCTGCCGTGAAGCCAGTACCGGTCAGGTAGCTGTATTCAATGACACGAGTGAGGAAAAGGGGGGAATATTGATTTCTGTAAGCTATTAAGTATGTTAATTAAACTATTGAAATATATAAATAAAAAAGACAAAGTTAATGTGGCTTATTTGATCTGCCTCAGCGCAAATTGCCGACGCGCCTGCCGCAGTTGCATTTCGCTCATGCGGTCTTCAAGATCCGCACGCAGGGCATCCGCCTCATCGCTCTCATTGGCTATCGCGACGTTTGCCCAGACATGAGCGAGCACTAAATCGTCCTCGCCCTGTTCGCCTGAAAAGAGCGTAGATATATAGTTGGTGAGTTGGGCATATAGGCTAGGTTCTTCCTCAGAAGTGAGTTCTCCATCGGCATACATATTGGCAAGTATCAGCGCGGCATTCGCATGTCCGGCTCCCGCAGCTCCCTCAAACATCTCCACCGCTTTATCAGGGTTAGCCTCTACACCATCACCCGCGTAATACAGGCTGCCGAGATTAAATTGCGCCGCCACATGTCCCTGCAGTGCCGCCATTTCAGTCCAGCGAAAGGCCTCGGCCGCATCCTGCTCCACACCCTGACCGGTGAAATACAGAATCGCGAGATTGTATTGAGCCAGATCGAGGCCTTCTTCAGCCGCTACGGTGAACTCGTGTAGGGCGGTTTCGAAGTCGCCCTTAAAGGCAGCATTCACCCCATCCTCGTAGTCGGCAAGCAGGGAGGTGGAGGTAATTAGCAGAAGGGCGCAGCTGAGTGCGCGCAATCCACGGCTTGGGGTACTTATTTCGTTGATTTTGCTCATAATCCCCATGGTATTACAGCTCACCAGCTGAGAAAACACGCAGAGGGCAACTAGAGTGATTTATGTCTATGAAAAGTCACTCATTTCGCTATAATACCGCCCTCTCGCGCACTGGAGCTTAGGCAGATGGTGCTGGAGAGAGAAGTTAAAGAAATACGCACCCGTAGCTCAGCTGGATAGAGTACCTGGCTACGAACTAGGGGGTCACACGTTCGAATCGTGTCGGGTGCACCA
>Ga0307986_10000361_pt1 | contig 33837 bp, 39 predicted proteins | sample EllFjometageno82_FD_203170 | JGI IMG/M metagenome (GOLD analysis project Ga0307986, IMG submission 203170) | Marine microbial communities from Ellis Fjord, Antarctic Ocean - #82 | ecosystem: Environmental > Aquatic > Marine > Unclassified | place: Southern Ocean | collected 2014-10-09 | reverse complement strand
ATACGCTTGCGTAAGTTACAGCATCTGCATATTCTTTAAAAACATCGCGACTATGGACACCTTCTACTATTTTCCAATTATCCATTCTTGAATTATAACCAAGTATTCTTATTGCTAAATCTTTGTTGATAATACCTTTTCTAGTTTTATAGTTTTCAAAACCACAGAACTTAATCTTATGCTCACTAGATAGTCTGTTAAATTCATCTTGAATGTTGTCTGGAATAAATGGAGATTTACTTAACTGTTTTGCATTAACATTAACGCTAAATAACAAACCCAGAACTATGATCGATAGAAGCTTTTTCATTATATTTGTTATGACACACTGGAGACACAATGGGATATAAATTTTATGACCTGTAGATCATATTTTGCAGTGTTTTAAATTAGGTTGGCGGTCCCAAGGGGAATCGAACCCCTCTTTCGAGGATGAAAACCACGTGTCCTAACCGATAGACGATGGGACCTAATTTTTTTGCTATTTAATAACAGAAATATCATCAATAATAAACTCTACATTTTTCTGTCCACGCCACTCATTTAGAGTTAATTTTCCAGCTATGTCGAATGGTTTAATATTTTTTTTGAGCAAGTAAGACCCTAATACTGTTTCTACTGAGTTAAAGCTTATAGTTTTTAGTGTAGACGTATCTGAGCCTATTAAGACGTTTTTTATATGTTTTTCACCAACAATTTTTGAATTAACTAATTTAACATTTTTAATTATAAATTTCGGCTCTGGATTGCCAGATCCAAATGGGGCTAATAAATTTATTTTTTCAAAAAATTCAATATTAAGAGCAGATGGTGCAATTTCTGCGTCATAATAGTAGTTTTTTTTTTCTGCAAGATTAATATTTATTGATTTAAACTTTCTAAAAACAAATTCTTTAAATTCATCAATTTTATTCATCTTAATTGTAAATCCAGCTGCCATTTTATGGCCACCGCCCTTAATAAGTAAACCACTTTGTACTGCTCCGATAATTATAGAACCCAAATCAAAACCATGAATAGATCTGCAAGAGCCTTTTCCGACATTTTTATTGACAGAAATTATAATAGTTGGTTTGTTAAATTTTTCTTTTACTCTAGCTGCTATGATACCAATAATTCCTTCGTGCCAATTTTCTCCATGAAGAATAATCACTGGATCAGTATTATTTGCATAATCTGTATTCAAAATCTTGTTTAATAATTCGGCTTCTAGAATTTGTCTTTCTTTATTATAACTGTTTAAATCTACAGCTAATTTGAATGCACTTTTAGGACTTTCATTTAACAATAGATTTGCGCCATGCGTAGATTTTCCAACTCTACCCCCAGCATTAATTCGTGGTCCCAAAACATAACCTAGTTCATGTGCAGTTATACTGCTTTCAATATTGCACACTTCTATTAATGTTTTTAAACCTAAGTTTTGTTTTTTTTTTAAAATTTTAAGACCTTGGTGTACTATAGCGCGATTTAAACCAATTAAAGGAACTACATCACATACAGTTCCTAGAGAAACTAGATCAAGAATATTTAAAAGATTAGGTTCCATTATTAAGTTGTTTGTAAACCAGGCTTGGTCACGTAAACGTTTATTTAAAGCTACTAAAAACATGAAACAAACACCGGCAGCACACAAATAATCTAATTCGGACCGGTCATCAAATCTGTTTGGATTAACAATAGAGTGTGCAGATGGTAATTTAATTTCTGATTGATGGTGGTCAAGAATAATTACATCAACATTTTTTTTTTTTGCAAATTCCATTGGTGTAAAAGAAAGAGTTCCACAATCTACAGTAAAAATTAAATTTACACCCAAGCTTATAAATTCAGCAAAAGCTTTTTCATTAGGTCCAAATCCCTCTTTTTTTCTATCAGGTATATAAATTTCAAACGGAATATTTAAAGAATCAAAATATTTACCCAATATAGCCGTAGAGGTTGCGCCATCAACATCGTAATCACCAAATATACCTATTTTTTCTTTATTTTTGATCGCTTTTTCTGTTCTGTCAATAGCAGTATCCATATCCTTTAAGGTATAGGGATTTGGTAAAATATTTTTGATAGAAGGTTCTAAAAAAAATTTTATATCTTTTTTTTTAATTTGCCTTATCGATAAAAGTTTAGCGACTAACTCATCTAAAAAATAATTAGTTTTAAAAAAATCAATTTCTTCAGAGTTAAATTTTTTTGATATCCAATTCTTACCGCTTACGGAGTTAGAGCTCATTTTTTATACGTATTTGTAAAAGTTTTGTTTATTTTTTGGCTCTTGTGTAGAGCTAAAGTAGTAACTTCAAATTTGTCTTTAAAATTTTTTATTCCTTTTGCTAGATCTCCAGTAGTCACACCACTTGCACAAAAAATTACATCACCTTTTACTATCTCATCTATATTATATTTTTTTTTTAAATCTATAATGCCAAGTTTTTTTGCTCTAATAATTTCTTTATCAGTCAAGACTAAACGTCCCTGCATTTGACCGCCAAGGCATGACAGAGCAGCAGCAACAATTACGCCTTCGGGGCCTCCGCCAGTGCCAATATAAATATCATTTTTTGGTTTGTCGCCAATTACTGTTAGTGCACCAGCAATATCACCATCAGTAATATAATTTATTTTTACATCTAACTGTTCAAGTATTTTTATAATGTGCGCGTGTCTAGGTCTCTTCATTACACATGCACTTAAATCTGAAGATTTTTTATTCATTGCTTCTGAAAGTATTTTAATATTTTTTTTAACACCATAATCCAGATCTAATAAGTTTTTAGGTAAATTTTTACCAATTATAATTTTTTCCATATAAGTATCAGGTGCAGATAAAAGATTGCCTTTTTCTGCAACAGCTAAAACTGAGAAGGCATTTGGCAAACCCTTTGAGGTGAACGTTGTCCCCTCGAGCGGGTCTACTGCTATATCTAATTCTGGTCCAATATTTTTACCAACTTTTTCATTTATATGAAGCATGGGTGCTTCATCCATTTCACCTTCGCCAATAACTATAGTACCTTTCATTTCGATTGTGTTTAATACGTTTCTCATCATATCTACAGCACCCTGATCTGCCGCAGTTTTATTACCCTTGCCAATGAATGGAGACGCACCATAAGCAGCAAATTCAGTAGCTTTTATAAATTTATTTAAAAAGCTTTCATTTATCGCCATTATATTTTTTCTATTCTAATAATTTTAGGGGTGTTTACTATATATGGTTTCTTTTTTAACATAGTTAATATTTTTGTAAACGAAGAGTTCTTTGCTTCATGAGTAATTATAATAATTGAAGCATTTTTTTTATTTACAGTTGGATTTTGAATTAATCTTTTTACTGATATTTTATTTTGAGCCATAACTTTAGTTATGTCAGACAAAATCCCATGTTTGTCCTTAACATCTAGGCGCAGATAAACTGAAAATTTTTTATTATCAACACTATCAAAAATAGCAAATTTTCTTTTTTTATTAGACAATACAAAGGGGAATTTAACATTACCTCTTAATATAGAGCATAAATCTGAAACTAGTGATGAAGTGGTAGGACCAGGGCCCGCGCCTTCACCTTGTAATACTATTTTTCCAACTGGATTAGACTGAACAATAACAGCATTAAGAACACCATTTATTTTTGCAACATAAGAAGTGTTTTTAATGAATGCTGGATGTACTCTCTGAATAATTTTACCTTTTAATGACTCTGCTACGCCAACTAGTTTTATTTTGTATCCTAAATTATTGGCATTATTAATATCAATCTGATCAATATGTTTAATGCCCTCTACTAATATAGATTTATTATTAATATAAGAATTGAAAGCCAAAGCTGTCAAAATCTTTAATTTAGAAGAAACATCTTCACCGTTAATATCAGAAGTTGGATCAGATTCAGCATAGCCTAATTTTTGAGCTTGTAATAAAGAATCTTTATATTCAAGTTTGTCTTTGTCCATAGAAGATAATATATAATTTGAAGTCCCGTTTAAAATACCGTAAATTTTAAAGATTTTATTTGCAATAAGTCCTTCTTTAATAGAGCGTATAATTGGTATACCACCGCAAACAGCAGCTTCAAATTCAAAATTTACCTTATTTTTTTCTGCTATCTTAGAAAGTTCGTCGCCATATTTCGCAACTAATGCTTTGTTGGCTGTGATTACATTTTTTTTATTTTCAAGCGCTTCAAAAACGAGTCTTTTGGCAGGACCTTCAGCACCACCAATTAATTCTATTATAATGTCTACATTTTTATTTTTAGTAGCTGATAAAAAATTCTTTAACCAAATTTTTTTAGGGATAGAGAAATTTCTTTTCTTTTTAAAAGATTTTGCAGAAACATATAAAATATTTGGAACAATGTTAGTTTTATTAAATATAATATTTTTATTTTTTCTTAAATAATTGTAAAAATATGAACCAATATTACCGAGACCCACAATTACAATATTCATTTTTTTATTCATAGAAATTTATTTAGAGTTGATGTTGGGAAAATCTTTCTCCCTTCCTTTCTTGGTTAATAATTCAGTAATTTTTTCAATATTACAGTCCTTAATCTGTTGACATATACTTGATTTATCTTCTGATATTGTGCTTTTGAACGGTAATTTTTTGTTATTTTTTTTATTCATTGTTTGAGACATTTTTTTTGATTTAGTCTTAATTAATTTTTTAGAGATTTTTTGATTTTTGATTTTTTTATAAGCGATTTTTTTTTCTTTTTTACTAGCGTTGAAACCTTTTAATTTCATCAATTTTTTCTCTTTTTTGGTTTTTATTTTCAATTCAGTTTTTTTAATATTTCTCTCATTTTGTAACTTAGCTCTTGCTTCTTTAAGTTTGTTTTTTTTAATTTTTTTTTTTAACCATCTATCTTTATAGTTTAAATTTTTACTTTTTAAATCAGGATCCTCGACTTTTTTTTGTTGAGGCTCTTCTTTTGTGTTTAATTTTACTAAATCTATAGTAGCTTTTTGAGAATTATTAGTTTGAATTTCAACTACTAAGTTTTCTGAAAAATAATTTTTAAATTCTTTTTTATCAAGACACGGTCGATCACCGCACATATATGTATGTTTACTAGATGAGCAAGAAACAAATATAAAAAAAAATAAAAGAAAAAAGTATTTCATTTTAAGCCTAAATTTTCCTTAAACCCATAAAGTAGATTCATATTTTGTATTGCTTGACCTGACGCACCTTTAACTAAATTATCTATAACAGAGAATATTACTATATGTTTTTCACTTCTTGTTTTGCAAATTGAAATTTCACAATTATTTGTGTTTAAAACGTTACCTGATCCGATTGAAGAATTAATTTTTAATAGTTTAATAAAAATATTTTTTGAGTGAAACTTTTTGAGTTCTTTATAAATTTTATTGATACTAACATTTTTTTTTGTTTTCAAATACATGCTTGAAAGTATGCCTCTGAATGTTGGTAATAAGTGAGGATTAAAACTATATACAAATTTACCTTTTAAATTTTTTTTAAACTGTTGGTCTAGTTCAGACATATGTCTGTGCTTTTCAATACCATAAGCAAATATAGAACTATCAATATTTTTGTGTGTAAATTTAAGTTTGTAATTTTTTCCAGCACCAGAATAACCAGATTTAGAGTCAATAATAATAGAATTAGGTTCTATTAAAGATTTTTTCATCAGTGGTAAAAGTACCAATTGTATGGATGTTGGGTAGCAACCCGGGTTAGCTATTATTCTAAAATTTTTAATTTTATTTTTTGAAAATTCTGGAATTGAATAAATAGATTTATCAATTAAATTTTTGGCATTATGATTTATAGAATACCATTTTTTATATTCTTTAGGATTTTCTATTCTAAAATCTGCCGATAAATCAATAAATTTTAAATGCTTATATTTAAAAAGTTTTTTTATTATTTTTTGAGCTTCTCCATTAGGTAGTGATAGGTAAAGTAAATCAACTTTATTCCAATTTACTTTTTTTAATTCTGAAATTACAGGGAGTTTATTTTTGATTCTACTATCGTATTTTTTAATATTTGAACCAATATTTCTTTGAGCGCACAGGTAAGATAATTTAACTTTAGGATGTTTGGATAAATGTAGCACTAAGTCTAAACCAACGTAACCAGTAGCACCAGCGACAGCAATATTAAGTTTATTTTGTGACATAAAAAATTATATCACTGATGACGTAAATAATAAATTTAAATGATTTATCTTTTAGAAAATTGGAAGCTTCTTCTTGCTTTTGCACGACCGTATTTTTTTCTCTCAACAACTCTTGAGTCTCTAGTCGTTAACTTTTCTTTTTTTAATGTAGATTTAAGGGTTTCATCGTGAAGAACTAATGCTCTAGAAATACCGTGTATAATTGCACCAGCTTGTCCAGAAAGGCCACCACCTTTTACAGAGGCTCGAACATCATAAGATGTAGCTACGTTTGATAGTTCTAATGGGCGCATAACAATAATTTGATGTACAGGTCTCTTAAAGTAATTATTCATTTTCATTCCATTCACATGGACATTTCCAGACCCTTTTTTCACCCAAACTTTTGCTATCGATCTTTTTCTTCTTCCTGTGGCATACTTACTATCTTTAAAATCTAATTTTATTTTTTTAGGAGGAGTAATTTTAGTTGAAGTTTGAGTTTCCATTAATTTCTTATTATATTTTTTTTATTTAGATCTTTAAAATTTACAACAGTTGGGTTTTGAACTTCGTGAGGGTGTTTTTCGCCTACATACATTTTAAGTTTTGTTAGTTGTTTTTTTGCTAATGGTCCACCTGGTAGCATTCTTTTGACTGCTAGTTTTAAAATATCTTGTGTTTGATTTTTTTCAACTATTCTTGCTGGTGTGTTTTCTTTAATACCGCCTGGATGACCCGTGTGTCTATAATAAATTTTATTTGTAAATTTTTTTCCAGTGAATTTAATTTTTTCAACATTTGTAACAACTATAAAATCACCATTATCCATATGTGGGTTGTAAGTTGCTTTGTTTTTTCCTCTAAGAACTTTTGAAATATAAGCTGCAAGTCTACCAACAACAGCGTTTTCTGCGTTGATGATATACCAATCGTTTTTGATTTCTTTTTTTTTTATAAATGGTGTCATATAAATTATGGCGATAAGTACTAATAAAGGATAATAATGTCAATTAAATTTACTTATCACATAAATTTATTTGTTCCTGATTAAGCTCTTATTAGTATCTAATTGAACGATAATAAAGACTTATAGCTGCGACTATCAAAAATATACTTGAAATTTGATGCATTGATGCAAGATATATATTTGCACCTGAAATCAAAACTGAAATACCTAGAATTATTTGAATCAGTATTATAAGAAAATAAAATAAAAAAAATTTAAATATTTTAGTCTCATTTCTTTTAAAATAATAAATCCCAAGATAAATTGATATAAAAAATATTAAATACGCAATGTTTCTATGTATAAATTGCACAAAACTTGGTTCGTTGAAATTAGCATCTGTAATATCGTCTGGAAAAAAATTTCCATTCATGAGTGGCCATGTTTGGTATATTTTACCTGCGTCAAGGCCCGATACAAATGCACCTGATATAATCTGAATAAATAACATTATTAATAAAAACTTTAAAAAAATATTGTTTATATTTAATTGAAAGAATTTTTTTTTTGTTGAGTTGATAGAATTCAATAAAATCCAAGTCAATGAAGTTAATATAGTAAAAGCAATAAATAGATGTATAGAAAGTCGATAATGGCTAACAGTAGTATTAAATGTTAGTCCACTCTTAACCATATACCACCCTATTGCTCCCTGTGTTAAAATTAAAGTGAACACTAGTATCAATTTAGTAATCATTTTTTTTGTTAAAAAATTAAAAAATATAAAAAACAAAAAAGGGATTAAAAAGAATATTCCTATAATTCTTGCAAGTAATCTATGCGCATATTCCCAAAGAAAAATAAACTTAAATTCTTCTAAAGACATATTGTAATTTAATAATTTGTACTGGGGGATCTGCTTATAAGAATTAAAATATTCTGCCCAAGAATTAGAATTAGTAGGAGGTAGCACTCCTATAAATAGTTCCCATTCAGTAATTGAAAGACCGGAATCAGTTAGCCTAGTTAAACCGCCAACAATTATAATTAAACCGATTAATAATATGAGGCATATAAGCCAAATATGAAATAAGTTATTATAGTTAATATTTTTTATCATAAAAATATTAATATATATTTTATTAATTAATTAAACATAATATAAATGTCGCTATGATTAATCCTAAAATTAAAGCTGTGAGAATAAAACTAGATAAAATAGATAATAAACTTCTCTTGATTATTAAAAAAAGAACTAACTTAGTTAATCAGGTAATAAAATTAAAAAAAAACAAGAATGAGATAGTTGATAAACAAAGAATTAAATTTATTTTAAGAAAAATAAAAAAAAAATCTATAAAACTAAAGATTGACCCGATAATAACTATTAGTATTTGGAAAGAAATGATTAAATCCTTTATCAAATATGAATATAAAAAATTTAAAAAGTAAAATATTTTATTTACTGTGTGGAGGAAGTTTCTTTTCTACAAAAACTTCGTGTTTTCTTGTAGCTGGATTATACTTATTCACTTTTAATTTATCTTTTACTTTTTCACCTTTTGTTGGTTTTTTTGCGTAATAAAAAAAAGAACTATTAGGTTTTGATTCCGGTACCAGTCTTACTTTAATATGAGTTTTTTTAGCCATTTAGTTTTTTAATTCTTTTTAAAATATTTTTAGATTTTTTTTTAATTATATTTCTATAGTATTTAGCTTTTATACTTGATGTTTTTATCTCGTCAAGATGTTTTAAGTTTTCATTCATTGATTTTTTTGCACCATTAATCGTTAAACCTTGATCTTTTAAAAGAAAAAAAATCATTTCAACCACTTTAATATCTTTAACTGTATAATATCTCCTCCCGCCAGCAAGAATGGTAGGTTTTAATTGTTTAAACTTAGTTTCCCAAAACCTTAACGTATGTGTCAAGGGTTTTTTGTTCTTTTGATTAATCAAACCAACTTTTAAAGCCAATTGTGAAATACTTAATAACTTAATATTATTTTGAAACATTTTTGTTAATTCTTGCTTTTAGATAATCGGAAATTTTAAATGTTACCACCATTCTCTTTGATATATCAAATATTTCATGAGTTTTAGGATTTCTACCTATTCTTTTATTTTTTTCTTTTAATGAAAAAACACCAAAATTTTTAATTTTGAGTTTCTTGTTTAATTTTAGATTTAATATCAGGATCTGAATTATATCGTTAATAATTTTAGCTGAGTAAAAAAGAGGCAGACCAATTGAAAAAGAAATTTTTTTTTTAATATCTTCTTTGTTAAAACTTTCTCTTTTACTTGTTTCCATGACTAAGATTGTTTTTAATTTTACTCATTAGGTCACCTTTTATAATACGATAACATAAATCAATCGAGTGGTAAAAACCTATTGCGTCTGTTGCACCATGACTTTTTACAACAGGTCCCTTCAGCCCTAAAAAAATTGCTCCATTAAATTTTCTAGGATCAAGCTTAGCTTTAAATTTTTTTAAAGCAAAGTAGGAAAATAAAATTGAGAATTTAGACAACAGTGTTTCTGTGAGTGATTCTTTTAAAGAATCAGTTATAAATTTAACTGTTCCTTCTGCCGTTTTTAAAGCAATATTGCCAGTAAACCCATCGGTTACAATTACATTTGAAAGTCCGTGAGTAATTTTATTACCTTCAATAAAACCATCAAATTGAAAATCTCCGTGTTTGCTAATTTCTTTTAATTGACTGTATGCTTTTTTTAGAATTTCAGTACCTTTAATTTCTTCAGATCCAATATTTAATAACGCAACTTTAGCAGAGTCATAGGGGAAAAGAGCTTTATACAAAGCAGCACCCATTTCCGCAAAATCAACAAGATTTTTATCATCACACTCAACGTTTGCACCTAGATCTAACACTACATTCATATTTTTTTCATTAGGCCATAGGCCTGCTAGTGCAGGCTTACTAACGCTTTCAATTGTTTTAAGAACCATTCTAGAAATAACAAACATTACACCTGTGTTACCAGCAGATAAAGATATATTAGAATTAAGTTCGATTTGTGAGCTTATAGCGTTCCACATGCTGCTATCTTTTGAGTTTTTTATTGCAGCAAGTGGTGTTTCTTCATCAGACACAACTGTTGATGAATGAAAAATTTTATAAAAATGTAGTGGTATTTTGTATTTATTTAATTCTTTTATTATTAAATTTTTATCACCGTAGATATTAAAGAATAAATCTTTTATTTTTTTATTTTTTTTTAAAAAAATATATATTCCTTCAATGTTTTTAGAGGGTGCGTTTTCTCCACCCATTGCATCAATGGCAATTATTATTTTATTATTCATGATTAAGATTTGTATTTAAGACTATACGTCTAAAATTTTTTTACCATTGTAGTAACCAGTCTTTAAATCAACATGGTGAGAAAGTCTGTACTCACCACTTTTTTTATCCTCTACAATGTTAATAGATTTAATGCGATGATGAGATCTTCGCATATTTCTTTTTGACGGAGTGGTTTTTCGTTTTGGTACAGCCATTTTTTTTAATATTTAAAATTAATTTTGCCTTTTAGCATGTTATTGTTATCAAGTTCAAAGCAAAAATTATAAAATTCATCAAAATAATTCACTAAATCGTTGATTAATTGACCCTTGTCATCAGATTGGGGCTCTAAGTAGTTCGCTATTAAGCTTATGTTAATTGAATTCTTTTTACCATTTGACCCTCTTATTTTTAGAAGAATGTCGTAAAAGATTTGTAAAAGAGTTTTCATCTTTTTATTAACAGCTACATCGCCATAACCAAGTTCTCTGATATGGTATTCTATATTCAAGAAAATATTATCAAAGATATCTTGTGGAAAATTATTTTTATTCTTTTCCTTAAAAATTATTAAAATTAAAGACAGGTGAATAAAAATTAGATTGATTCTTGTTTCAAAGTTATCTTTTAATTGGGTTTTTTTGTAAAAAAATATATTACGTGATAAATCAACTAATTTGATATAAAGAGCTTTATAATGAGTTTTGTATACAGAAAACATAAAAGAATATTATATATCATATTTATTTCATTTTTTTTAAACAACTGTCAATTAAGTGAGCCAAATAAGTCGCATGGTATAAATTTTTTAATAAATAGGGAAAAGGTATTGGTAATTGGAAAAAGTAATAAAAACGATGTTATTATGCTAATTGGTAACCCACACACACTTTCAATTAAAGAAAAGAATACGTGGATTTATTTTGAAAGAACTATAACACGAGGAAAGCTTATAAAATTAGGTCAAAATGTACTAAAAGAAAGTAATGTTTTAGAGCTAAAATTTGACAAATATGGAGTTCTAAAAGAAAAAAAAATTTATACTAAAGATAATATGCAGAAAGTAAAAAATTCAAAAAAAATAACTGAGAATAATGTAACTGAAAAAAGTTTTGTATATAAGTTTCTATCTAGCGTTAAGCAAAAAATGTATGGAAATAGATAATTTTAGTGAGCTATAACTGCTAAGAGAAGTAACGCAACTATATTGGTAATCTTAATCATCGGATTTATTGCTGGACCAGCAGTGTCCTTGTAAGGATCCCCAACTGTGTCACCAGTTACTGCGGCTTTATGTGCTTCTGAACCTTTTCCACCAAAGTTTCCATCTTCAATATATTTTTTTGCATTGTCCCAAGCTCCGCCACCCGCAGTCATAGAGATTGCTAAAAACAATCCTGTTATAATAACACCAAGCAACATTGCACCCAATGTTGAAAGGGCAGCACTAATTCCTCCTATTGGTAAAATAATAAAGTATAAAACAACTGGTGAAAGGACTGGAAGTAAAGAGGGAATAATCATTTCTTTAATTGCTGCTTTAGTTAAAAGATCTACCAGTTTTCCATAATCAGGTTTTCTAGTTCCTTTCATAATACCTGGAATTTTTTTAAATTGTCGTCTCACTTCAACTACTACTGCACCACCTGCTCTACCCACAGCTTGCATGCCCATTGATCCAAAAAGATATGGCAACATTCCACCAACAAGTAAACCAACTACAACAAATGGATTTGATAAATCAAAACTTACTTCTACACCTTCTAGAGGTGACCCTTTAATACCAGAAAAAAATTTAATATCTTCAGTATAGGCTGCAAATAAAACCAGCGCACCTAATCCTGCGGAGCCTATAGCATAACCCTTAGTAACTGCTTTTGTAGTATTTCCTACAGCGTCTAATGCGTCTGTAGTTTTTCTAACAGACTTTGATAGTTTTGCCATTTCTGCAATTCCACCAGCATTATCAGTTACTGGTCCATAAGCATCCAACGCAACGACCATACCTGTAAGAGCTAGCATAGATGTTACAGCAATAGCTATTCCAAAAAGACCCGCAATACTATTTGTGTATAAAATTCCAATTACAATAATTAATGCAGGTATAGCAGTTGCTTCCATAGAGACGGCTAAACCTTGAATAACATTTGTACCATGTCCAGTTGTAGATGATTGAGCAATTGATCTAACAGGTCTGTAATTGGTTCCTGTATAATATTCTGTAATCCAAATTAGCAAACCAGTTATAAATAATCCCGCAACACCACATATATATAAATCTAAACCAGTAAAATTTTTATTTTCTACAGTAAATACTGTTTCTAGTCCAAGAACAGAGTCGGTTACTGGATATAAAATTACAAGTGACAGAACTGCTGTTACAATAAAACCTTTGTAAAGTGCGTTCATAATATTTTTAGTTTTGCCAAGCCTAACAAAAAAGGTTCCAGCTATAGATGTAAGAATACAAGATCCCCCAATTGCCAGTGGGTAAACCATCATGTTCGCGTTACTAGTAAAGAAAATTGAAGCTAAAACCATTGTGGCAACAATTGTTACTGCGTAAGTTTCAAATAAGTCTGCTGCCATACCAGCACAATCACCAACATTGTCTCCAACATTATCTGCTATTACTGCTGGATTTCTTGGATCATCTTCTGGTATACCTGCCTCGACCTTTCCAACTAAGTCTGCACCTACGTCAGCTCCTTTAGTAAAAATTCCACCACCTAATCTAGCAAAAATAGAAATTAATGAAGCACCGAATCCTAAAGCTACTAACGCATTAATAATTTCTCTATTATCAACATTAAGATCAACTAAAATTAAGTAGTAAATTGCAATTGATAAAAGAGCTAAGCCAGCAACAAGTAATCCAGTTATTGCACCAGATTTAAAGGCCATAGTTAAACCTGACTGCAAACTCTTTCTCGAAGCTTCTGCGGTTCTAACATTTGCTTCAACTGATATTAGCATACCAGCGTAACCAGCTATTCCTGAAAGTGTCGCGCCAATAAAATATCCCAATCCAACCAAAGGACTAAAAAAATAACTTACTATTGCTAAAACAACTACACCTACAATTGCAATAGTAATATATTGTCTTTTTAAATATGCTTTTGCACCGATTTGAATTGCTTCAGCAATTTCTTGCATCTTAGCGTTACCAGGGCTTGCTTTTAAAATTTGTTTGGATAATAAATAACTATAAAAAACTGCTATTAATCCTGTAAAAATTATTACATAAAGTAGTTCATTAACTGAATTCATAATATTTTGCATAAATGCCAAAAAAATTCATTAAAGGCAAGAATTAATTTGATCTATTTTAGAATTTAAAATGTATAAATTAAAGAGTGTTTCTAATGCTTTTAGAAATTTTATCTAATACTGCGTTTACAAATCTAATTTGTGCTTTTTCAAGGAAAAACTCTGATGTTTTTACGTATTCATTAATTATAACTTTTGTAGGGTTGTTGTGTTTATACATTAACTCAAAAATAGCAGCAAATATAATGATTTTTAATAATTTATCCGTTCTTTTAAGGTCTATATCATCAGGAATATGCTTCTTGATAGTCTCTGTTATTAAATCATTTCGCTCAATAGTGCCCTGGACCACGTCTTTAATAAATTTTTTATACTGACTTTTTGGATACTCGATATCTGCATCAGGATTTAAAGAATTGCTGTAAAGTTTTTGAATAACCCTAACCCTAGGTGTGACATTTGTTTTATTAATTGGCACTTAAAACATCACAAACTGCAATAACAGCTTCGAAACCTTTTGAAGCTCTTGCTTTAGCTTGTTTCTGATTTAAACAAGTAAGCACTGCATTGCCAATAGGTTTTTTGTATAAAACTGAAATTTGAATAAGCCCACTTGTTATAGCAGAAGAAATAAAATCAAAATTTGGAGTTTCGCCTTTGATTATTAAACCTATAGCTATAAAACCGTCATATTTTTTTATATTTCTTGCCACAACTACTGGTATCTCAAATGCACCTGGCACTTCAAATATTTTAAAATAAATTTTTCTTTTTTTTAATTCTAAAATTGCACTTTGAAATAATTTTGATGTGTCGTTATATTGAGACCTGACAATACAAATTTTTATTTTCTTTTTCATTTAATTATTTCCTGTTTAGTAATCTTAATTCCGTATCCATCTAGGCCAATAATTTTTTTTCTAGCTCTAGATACTAGTACCATATTTTGTATTTTTAACTCTTTAATTATTTGTGCTCCTATACCATAATACCTTAAGATATTGGTGCTTTTTATAGACTCTTCTTTATTTATACTGAATGTTTCATTTTTAATTATAATTAAAGCAAAGTTATTAAATTGAGAAAGATATTTAATAGATTTTATAAAAATATTATTTTTTAAATTTTCTAATTTATTAAACTTTTTAATAGAAATAACTCTTACCCTAGATGATTTATTTAAACTAAATTTACCTTTAGTAATTGCTAAATGATTTAGATTATCTAATTTATTTCTAAAAATATTTAAATCAAATATACCAAATTTTTTTATTTTTATTTTTTTAGTTTTAATTTTTGAAATTAATTTTTCATTTTTTAATCTATACGATATTAAGTCTTCGATACTTGCTATCTTTATTTTATGTTTTTTTGCAAATTTTAAAAGATCGTCTAATCTTGCCATTCTACCATCTTCATTCATTACTTCGCAAATAACAGAACTTGGATTCATTTTTGCTAATTTAGATATATCTATAGATGCCTCTGTGTGACCTGCTCTTTCAAGGACGCCTCCTCTACGTGCTACTAAAGGAAAAACATGCCCTGGAGATACAATGTCTTTTTTTTTTACCTTTTTATTTATTGCAACTTTAATTGTTTTTGCTCTATCAAAAGCAGAAATACCTGTTGTTATGCCTTTTCTTGCTTCTATGGAAACAGTGAAAGCAGTCTGCATTCTAGCTTTGTTTATGGCTGACATCAAAGGAAGTGCTAGTTTTTCAACTTGATTTTTATCTAAGGCAAGGCAAATTAAACCTCTTCCATGTTTGGCCATAAAATTAATACTTTTAGAATTTGCTTTAGACGCGGGTATAACTAAATCTCCTTCATTTTCTCTGTTTTTATTATCAACTAGAATAAAAATTTTTCCACGTTTTGCCTCTTGTATTATAGTTTTTATAGGAGATAGAGAAATCTTTTTCATATTTATTTTTGTAAATTAATTAGATATTTTCCAAAAATATCAAACTCTATATTTAGTAAATTATTTTTTTTTAATTTTATTAAGTTGGTAAGCTTAAGTGTGTGTGGAATTACATTAATTTCAAAGTTATCATTTTTTACAGAAGAAATTGTTAAAGAAACGCCATTAATAGCAATTGAACCTTTGTCTATAAGATATTTTTTGTAAATTTTAGAAATTTTAATCTTAACAACCCAAGTTTTGTCTACAATTTTTATACCTGTTACAAGGCCAGTTGTATCCACATGGCCTTGAACATAGTGTCCAGATATCTTATTTCCATAAAATAGAGATTTTTCTATATTTACAAGATCGCCAATTTTTGCAAAAACAAAATTTGTTCTGCCTAAAGTTTCTTTGGAAAGGTAAAAGTAAACATTGTTATTGTAGGTTTTGGTTATAGTTAGACAGGTTCCATTACAACATAAGGAGCTGCCAATTTCTGATCTTTTAAACTTTAAACTAGTTTTTAATACTATTTCTGAATAGTTTTTATCTTTAGTAATTTTTAAGATAGTACCAGTTTTATATATTATTCCATTAAACATTATAATCGTATTTTAAATAAACTATCGCCATTGAGGTTAATTCTAACTTTATTTTTAATCGTTGTTTTAAGTTTTCTAATCAAATTTGGCTTTGTGTTATTTTTTCCATTATTTTTAAGATTGAAAGATGATTTAAACAGATAAAAATTTCTTATAAGATTATTCTTAAGTACTTCATTTATATATTTTACCCCGCTTTCTATTAAAATTCTATTAAAACCAAATTGTTTTAATAGAAAAAAAACCTTGGAAATATCATTTTTTAAATCATTGTTTTTTTCTAATTTAACAATTTTTACACCAATTTTCTTAAAATATTCTTCTTTTGAGATATTTGATGTCTGGGTAAAAATAAAAATTACTCTAGATTTACTTTTAAATATCTGTAATTTTTTTTTAATTTTAAATTTACGATCTATAATAATAATAGCTGGAGATTTTTGCTCTAATCCTTCAATTCTACAATCTAGTAATGGGTTGTCGTAATTAATTGTTTTTGAAGTTGAGAGTATACAGTCATATTTTGATCTTAAATAATTTCCAACTTTTCTAGAATTAAAATTAGTAATCCACCTTTTTTTTTTATTAATTGTCATATAGTCATTAGAAACTGCAAGCTTAGCATCAATAAAAGGAGCTTTTATAGATGATTGCAAAAAATAACTTTTATAGAAATTTTTTGCATAATCTTTATATGTAAATCTTTTCACTTTTATTTTTGCTTTTTTTAATTTTTTGTAAGCTAAATTTTTAGATCTTTTGTCTATATCATTTATTGAAAATATGACTTTATACAATTTTTTATTAATAATATTTTTTACACATGGTGGTGTTTTACCGTAGTGTGAACAAGGCTCTAAAGTTATATATATAGTAGATCCCTTAATATCACCTTTACTTTTAATTGCATTTGCTTCAGCGTGTGGTCTTCCGTTAAAAGAAGTTCTTCCTGAAGATATAACTGAATTATTTCTTACAATAATACAACCAACAGATGGATTTAATGAAGTTGAGCCAAGATTAATCTCAGCTTGATGAAATGCTAATTTTAAAAATAAAGAATCTTTATTCTGACTTATAGACATTTAGGTTACCAACAAATTGTTCAAAGTCTTTTGCTTCTTTAAAATTTTTATAAACTGAAGCAAATCGAACGTAGGCAACTTGATCTAAATTTGAAAGACCTTCCATAATAAACTTTCCAATAGTAGCGGTTGGTATTTCACTTTCTCCAAGACCTTCCAAATTTCTAACAATCTTTGAAATAAATTTTTCTGTAGTGTCACTATCTACTGGTCGTTTTCTAAGTGATATCCTAATAGATTTTGAAATTTTATCTCTATCAAATGGTGCCCTTTTACCGCTTCCTTTTATTACTGTTAATTCTTGAAACTGCACTCTTTCAAATGTTGTGAATCTTTCTTTTCGTTCACAACCACAAAGCCTCCTTCTTCTGATGGCCGTACCATCTTCAGTAGGTCTTGAGTCAACAACAGAAGTATCTTTTTCTTTACAAAATGGACAAAGCATAGTTTTTTTAATTATTGAGTACTATATATAGGAAAAGAACCACAAAGATCAATTACCTCTTTTTTAACTTCATTTTCTATCTTAGAGTTGTTCTCTGGGCTTTTTGCTAACTCTTTAAGTAGCTTAGAAATCAATTGCCCAACTAAAATAAACTCTTTTTGGCCAAACCCTCTTGTTGTTGAAGCTGGGGTACCAAGTCTAACTCCAGATGTGATCATAGGACTTTGAGTATCAAAGGGTATAGAATTTTTATTACAAGTAATATTAGCTCTACCAAGACTGCTTTCAGCTAACTTACCCGTTAGGTTAAAATCTCTTAAATCTAAAAGCATTAAATGTGTATCAGTACCTCCGGAAAATATTTTAAAGTCATTTTTTACTAGTGTTTCAGATAATGTTTTTGCATTTTCGATTACTTGTTTAGTATAAACTTTAAAATTGGGATTTAAAGCTTCCTTAAAACAAACGGCTTTCGCAGCTATAACGTGCATCAATGGCCCGCCTTGTAAACCTGGAAATATTGCAGAATTAAATTTTTTTATTAATTCTTCATTGTTTGTCAAAATTATTCCACCTCTTGGACCTCTTAAAACTTTATGAGTTGTTGATGTAACTACATCAGCATACTCTAGTGGATTTGGATATACGCCACCTGCTACTAGCCCAGAAAAATGTGCCATATCAACCAACAAATAAGCTTTTACTTTATCTGCAATTTTTCTAAATTTTTTAAAATCTATAATTCTTGAATACGCACTTCCACCAGCAATTATAATTTTTGGTTTATTTTCTATAGCGAGCTTTTCTACACTTTCATAATCAATTAATCCTGTTTCAGGCCTTACCTCATAATGAACTGCGTTAAACCATTTTCCCGACTGTGCAGGTTTTGCTCCATGAGTTAAATGACCACCAGAATTTAAACTCATTCCTAGAATTGTGTCACCAGGTTTAATTAATGCCAAATAGACAGCTCCATTTGCTTGAGCGCCAGAGTGCGGTTGAACGTTTGCAAATTTACAATTAAAAAGTTTTGTAGCTCTTTCGATTGCAAGATTTTCCGAAATATCAACAAATTCACATCCACCATAATATCTTTTTCCAGAATAACCTTCTGCATACTTATTTGTCAAAACAGAACCTTGCGCCTCGAGTACTGCTTTAGAAACCATATTTTCAGAAGCAATTAATTCTACGTGTTGGCTTTGCCTGTCAAATTCTTGAGCAATAGATTTGTAAACATCAGCATCACTACTTTGTAAGTCTTTATTAAAAAAATTATTTAAGTGTTCTTTGTTCATTGGTTAAATTTTATTAATTCTCTTTAAGTGTCTGCCACCTTCAAATTTAGTACTTAAAAAGTACATAATATATTTAAAAGCTTCTTTATATTTTGTCATTCTCGAACCTAAACAAATTATATTAGCATTATTATGTTGTCTTGAAAGAATAGTACCAACTTTACTATAACATTGTGCGGCTCTTATTCCTTTAAATTTATTTGCAGAAATAGACATTCCTGTACCAGAGCCGCAGACTAATATGCCAGCGTCACTTTTTTTCAATAAAAGCCGCCTAGCTACCTTTTTTGCGTAATCTGGATAATCTACTGAATTTTTAGTAACTGGACCAAGATCAATCACAGAAATACTTTTTTTTATTAGGTAGTCTTTGACCTTTTCTTTCAGCTCATACCCGGCATGGTCAGAAGCTATGCAAATTTTTGTAAATATTTTTTTCACTTTAATTAGTTATATTTACTCATTAAAACACTTTTATATATACTTATAATATTATATTTGTCGCAGAGAATAAACTTTAAAAAAATATGAAAATAATTGGTACATATCCTGCTTTAAGAATGAGAAGAAATCGAAAAGCCGACTGGATACGCAGGCTTGTTTCAGAGCACAACTTATCAGCTAGTGACTTAATACTTCCTTTATTTGTAAAAGATGGTGATAAAAAAAAAGAAGTAATAAAATCAATGCCTGGTATTTATAGATATTCAATTAAAGAGCTATCAAAAGTAGTAGAAAATGCATGTAGGCTAAAAATACCACTTGTTGCACTTTTTCCTTATGTAAATTTAAATAAAAAAAATGACAGTGGTACAGAAGCATTAAATGAGAATAATTTAATTTGCAGGGCTGTAAAAAGTTTAAAGAAAGAATTTAAAAATGACATAGGTATAATGTGTGATGTAGCACTTGATCCATATACCAGTCATGGGCACGATGGGATTTTAAAAAATAATAAAATTGACAATGATTTAACAGTTGAAATTTTAATCAAGCAGTCATTACTACAAGCAGAAATGGGATGTGATATTGTGGCCCCTTCAGACATGATGGATGGGCGTATAGGAAAAATTAGAAAAACATTAGACAAACATAATCTAACTGAAACACATATTGTTTCTTACGCTGTAAAATATGCTTCTAATTTTTACGGCCCTTTTAGAGACGCTGTGGGATCTAAGGAAACATTAAAAGGTAATAAAAAAACTTATCAAATGGATTTTAAAAATACAACTGAAGCTTTGCGTGAAGTAGCACTTGATATAAAAGAAGGCGCTGACATAGTTATGGTGAAACCTGGTATGCCTTATTTAGATATTATAAAGACGGTAAAAGATAATTTTAAAATTCCAGTATTTTCTTATCAAGTATCTGGTGAATTTGCTTTAATTAAAAATGGAATAAATAAAGGCATCATAAGTGAAGATGCGATTATTGAAAGTTTAATTTCACTCAAGAGAGCTGGCTCTAATGCTATAGTTAGTTATTTCTCTTTAGATGTTGCTAATCAGTTAAAATAATTTTCTAATATAATTCTCGCTTTTGGAAAAATTAAATTGTTGGGTAGAAAAAATTTATTGCTTAAAAGATTTCTTGTGAAGCTCAAACCAGTTGATAGATTTCTGTTATTTACTATTTTATCATTTTTTTTTTTTAATAAAAAAATAGGTACCTGATACCTTATATTGTCTATTTCAATTGTTTTATGCTCAGAAGACTCATCAAGATTTTCATTGAATTGTTCTAGATAAGGATCAAAACCAAGTTCTTTTAATAAATTTAATTCCAAATAAATATAATTAACGATCCAATTTTCTTGATCTAAGTCTTTTAAAAATTTTTCTATAGAAATAAATAAATTTTTATACGGCTGGGAATCTGGGAGTAATAAATTTAAAATAGAAGATAAAGACAATAAGGAAGTAGTTTTTTTTTTGTTATTAAAATATTTCGGTGAAATAGCCTCGACTAATTCGGTTTTGAAATAACCAATTCTATTTTCTGATTTTGAGTTATAAAATACAAAAATTTTATTTGATATTTGTAAAAAATTTCTGATCTTTCTTGAATTACCTCCATAGACAATTCCACTAACTTTACCGTGTGTATTTGTAAAAACGTTAATTATGTTAGCATTTTCTCTAAATTTAATTTTTGAAAGTAAAAATCCTTCGTCTTGCCAGTTCATTATTAGATTTTTAAGTCAGTTAATAATTTTTGTGCGGCTTTTTGTTGGGCATCTTTTTTTGAAGTTCCTGATGCAAAAAACTTCTGAGAACTTTTTATCTGAACCTCAACCTTAAATACTGGGCTGTGTTGAGGGCCTGATTGTTTGTTTATTTTATAAATTGGTAATATTTTATATTTTTTTAAACTATATTCTTGTAATTGTGTTTTGGCATCAATTTTAGTTATTAAAGATTTATTTAAAAAATCATTCCAAAAGTTTAATATAAATTTCTCAGCCACTGTTATTCCTTGATCTAAGTAAATTGCTCCTAACAATGCTTCTAGTCCATCGCTAATAATTTTGTCGTCAGATCTACTCATTCCTTTATACGAGTTACCAGTTGTTATATATCTTTTTAATTCAATTTTCTTAGCTACTAGTAAACAGGTTTTTTTATTAACTAAATTTGCAAATTTTTTATCTATAACTCCCTCTTTTTCTTCAGGATAAATTTTAAGTAACGTTTTTGCTAATATTAAACCAAGTACTCTGTCGCCCAAAAATTCTAATTTTTCGTTGTTAATTATATTGTTATGGCTTTTATGAATTAAGCTTTTTTTAAGCAATTCTTGATCTTTAAATTTAATATTAATTTTTTGTTCTAATTTATTTATTTGTTCTATCATTTTAAAGTTTTAAAAAACCTTTCGACTCTAAGAGATTGACCCCAGTTCCAAAATTTAAGAATACCCCCTGATATAGTGTCATTTGAAAAAAAAATTATTTTGGCATTACCTACTAAATTTTCGTTTGAAACATACCCAACACTTGATAAATATCTACTATCTTTTGAACAATCACGATTGTCTCCTAAAAAAAAATAATGATTTGCAGGAACTAAAAACTTATCTGAGTTCATATAAGTGCCTTTTTTGAAGTAAGCAGCAATGTATTTTTTTCCATCAGGCAAAGTCTCTTCGTAAAAATTAACTTCTGGTCGTAATGGACCACATCTTATTTTATGTTTACTATTAATTTTATTTCTTTGAATTTCATTGTTATTTAAAAATAACTTTCCATCTATAAATTGAATAGTATCATTTGGCATACCAATTACCCTTTTAATGTAGTCAGTCCTATTATCAGCTGGTGTTTTAAAAACAACTAGGTCTCCATATTTAGGTTTTTTATTAAATAATCTTTTTTCAAATAAAGGCGGACTAAAAGGGAATGAATGTTTGCTATAACCATATGTGTATTTTGAAACAAATATTCGATCTCCTATTAGAAGTGTGGGCTCCATAGAAGAAGATGGAATATAAAAGGGCTGAAAAAATAATGACCTAATTAATGTTGCAATAATTAGTGCATAAAAAATTGTCTTTATATTTTCAACTATTATATTAAATAAATTTTTTTTCATTAATAATTGATTACCACCATAGCCACTGCATATTTAGCCTCGTCGGACAAAGAAAGGTAAATCTTATTTTTTCTTTTTATTAAGTTGTTGGTAATCGTTCTAGTTCTGCCCAAAAGTTCAATAAATGGTGCTCCGTTTTTACGATTAGCTATAGATATTTCATTAAAAGATATACCTTTACTAATTCCTGTTCCTAGAGCTTTAGCAAAAGCCTCTTTTGCAGCGAATCTTTTAGAATAAGACGCGATTTTATTTATACTTGATTCACAGTATTTGATTTCTTTTTTAGAAAATATTCTATTTTTAAATTTTTTATTACTTTTAATAAGTTTTTTAACTCTTGAAATATCAACAATGTCTGTTCCTATACCAAAAATATTATTCATCTTATTTTAAAAGATCTTTAAATTTTTTAATTACAGCTGGTAGACCAATATAAATAGCTTCACCTATCAGAAAATGACCAATATTAAATTCTCTAATTTTTTTAATTTTAGAAATTATTTTTGCTGACTTGTAAGTTAAGCCATGGCCCGCATGAACATCAAGACCGAGATTTGTGGCATAATTTACAGCTTTGTCTATTTTAGATAATTCTGATTTAAAAGGTTTGTTTTGATTTATTAAATTACAAATTTTACCTGTGTGAAACTCAATACCGTCTACGCCAAGAAATTTTGAAATTTTAATATCTTTTATAGTGGGTTCTATAAATAAACTTACTCTAGAATTATTTTTCTTTAATTTTTGAATAACTTTTTTTAAAAAAATTTGTTTATAATTTAAGTTTAATCCACCTTCAGTTGTAATTTCTTTTCTTTTTTCAGGAACTATACAAACAAAGTTTGGTTTATGTCTTAAGGCAATTTCCAACATTTCATTAGTAGCAGCTATTTCTAAATTTAAAGGAATTTTTAATTTTGATTTAATTTCTATCAAATCTAAATCGTTTATATGTCTTCTATCCTCTCTCAAATGTATTGTTACAGAATGAGCGCCAGATTCCTCTGCTATAATAGCTGCCCTCAATGGGCTTGGGTAATTTTCTCCTCTCGCATTTCTAACTGTAGCAACGTGATCTATATTTACACCCAAACGTATTTTTTTCATTTAAGCTCTCTACTACCTGGTTTTATGGCTGGTAAAGAAATTAAACTTTTTGGTAAATTACTTTCTTTATATATTGGTATATTTATTTGTATTTGCGATATTATCTTTTTATTTATTATAGAGTTTCCATTTGACCTATCAATAAGACATGCAAAACCTACAACCTCTGCCTCTGCTGTTTCTACCAGCTTAGAGCATTCTAAGCTTGATTTACCCGTTGTGATTACATCTTCAACAATTAAAACCTTAGAGTTTTTTGAAATTTTGAAATCTCTTCTTAACTTAAATTTTTTTTCAACGCGCTCTGAAAAAATTGTTTCTTTGTTTAGTAATCTACCAATTTCAAATCCAATAACAATTCCGCCCATAGCTGGGGAAAGAATTAAATCAATTTGTTTAAATTCAGCAGATATTTTTTCAGCAAGAGATTTACAAAAATCAGCTGATTTATGTGGTTTACTTAAAAGTTGTGCGCATTGAACATATTGCGGACTGTGAAATCCTGAAGAAAGAATAAAGTGACCCTCCAACAATGCGCTAGTTTCTTTTAAAATTTTCAAGGATTCTTCGTATGAAAGCATTTTTTTTCTCTTTGTGTCTAACGATTCTAAAATTTAAGTTCTTTTGTTTGATTTGACTTATCAAGTTTGTAAAGTTTTTTAAATCATTTATTTGAATATCGAACGAAAAATGAATAAATTTATCTTTTTTGCCAAGCAATTCTACGTTCAAAATATTACATTTGTTTAAACCTATTAAAGTGCTAATATCACCCAATACTCCCGGCTGATCTGGTAAATCCATCACTAAAGTACTTTTGTATTGTTTGTTTTTCCTTTCTTTATTGTCTCCTGTTTTATCTTGCCAATATCTTCTGATGGCAGCTCTAGCTTTTCCAGTTTTGGAAGAAGAAATCCAATGTAAAGATGGAGAAACATTTTTAGAATTTATAATTTCTACAGAATCACCATTGTAAAGTATAGATTGTAGGGCTGAGTCACGACCATTGATTCTGCATCCAATGGCAGTATTTCCAATATTAGTATGTACAGCGTATGCAAAATCAATTGGTGTTGCGTCTTTAGGCAACTTTATAACAATTCCTTTAGGAGAAAAACAAAAAACATTTTCTTGAAACATCTGTAGTTTAGTAAATTCATAGAAATGTTCGGGATTATTTCCTGTTTCCATTATTTCAACTAAATCCCTAAGCCAATCATACTCTTTCCAAGATAGATCAGAGAATTTTTCAGATGATTTATATTTCCAATGAGAAGCTATTCCTCTTTCTGCAAAATCGTGCATTTGTTTAGTTCTAATTTGTATTTCTACTCTTTGTTTTTTGGGACCTATAATAGCTGTATGTATTGACTGATATTTATTAATTTTAGGTGTGGAAATATAATCTTTAAACTTAAATGGTATTGCTGAGTATTTGCTGTGAAAAATTCCTAGGGTTTTATAGCAATCAGATATATTTTCTACTATTACTCTAAATCCAATAATATCGCTTAAATGTTCAAGAGAAATTTTTTTATTTTGAATTTTACGCCAGATTGAAAATGGTGTTTTTTCTCTGCCTGCGAATTCAGCCGAAACACCATTTTCTTTTAAAATATCAATTAAGTCTTCAGCAATATATTGAAAACTATCTGCTCTATTACTTTTAATAAATTTTAATCTTTCGGTTATTAAATCTCTAGCTGATTTGTTGAGAATTGAAAAAGAAAGATCTTCAAGTTCATCTCTTATTAAATTCATACCCATTCTCTCAGCAAGGGGTGCATAAATTTCCATAGTTTCTTTTGCTATTCTTTTTTTTTTTTCTTCGGATTTAAATGCATTAATAGTTCTCATATTGTGTAAACGGTCAGCTAATTTTACTAATAAAACTCGTATATCTTTTGATGTTGCTAAAATTAATTTTCTAAAATTTTCTGCTTGCGAACTATCAGCAGCTTTTTCTTCTAAAGCAGATATTTTTGTAACGCCATCAACTAGATCGGCAACTTCTTTGCCAAATTCTTTTAATACAATATTGTAAGTTGTTTTAGTATCTTCTATTGTGTCATGTAATAATCCCGTTATTATTGTTGCGCTATCGAGCTTTAATTCTGCCAAGATATTAGCAACAGCAACTGGATGAACCACATAAGGAACCCCAGAAATTCTTTTTTGATTTTTGTGAGCTTCTATGGCAAAATTAAAGGCTTTGCTTAGGGGCTCATTCGAAGAGAATTTATTGTAAGATTGAATTTTTGAAAGTAGTTGATCACTATTAATCATTAGCCAATTATAACATGTTCTTTTATTCTTGTAATCTCATTCCTTAATTTATAACCAAGTTTTTTAATTAAAAAATCTATTTCTTTTTTAAATACAGGGTGAATCCAGGTTGGAGCTATTTCTTTTATTGGAAAAAGTACAAAATTTCTTAAGTGAGCTTTAGTATGTGGTATTGTAAGTCTTTTAGAGTTTAATATTTTTCCCTCGTAGTCAATTAAATCAATATCACAAGTTCGTGGTTGATTTTTTACACCTCTTTTTCTTTGAAGTTTTCTTTCGATTTTATTAAATATTTTGATTAAATCTACTGGTGAATAATTACATTTTATTTCTAGTCCTATATTTAAAAATTTTGGATTTTTTTTATTTGGATATGAAGGTGTTTCGTAAATACTAGATTTTTTTATAATTTTTATATTTTCTAGTTTAATTAATTCTAAAGTTTTTTTTAAATTAAAAAATCTATTGCCATTAAAAGAATCTAGGCTAGAACCTACGTTTAAAAAAATCATTTTTTAGAATTACTAAATATTCTTGCTTTTTCTCTTGTCCAATCTCTATTTTTCTTAGCTTGCCTTTTATCATGAATTTTTTTACCTTTACCTATTGCTATTTGTATTTTTACTTTTCCTTTCTGAAAGTACAATCTTGTTGGAACTAACGTTAATCCTTCTTGGTGTATCCTGCCTATTAGTTTGTTAATTTCTTTTCTTTTTAATAAAAGTTTTCGATCACTTTTTGGATCATGATTATTATAGCTAGATTGTTTGTATAAAGGTACGTGGGAATTAATTAAAAATATTTCTCCACCTTTATCTACCGCATATGAATCAGCTATGCTAACTTTTCCATCGCGTATTGATTTAACTTCAGAACCTTTTAGCGCTATGCCAGCTTCAAGTAATTCTAGGAAAAAGTAATTAAAACTTGCTTTCCGATTTAGACAAATAATTTTTTGTCCAGGAAATTCTTTAGGTTTCATTAGATTAAAAGTGCGTGCTCTAAAGCTTTCTTAACTGCTGATTTAGTAGGATCAGTAATTCTAACTAGAGGAAGTCTTACTTCATCAGGTGAAAGTTTTAACAATGAGGCAGCATATTTAACAGGTGATGGATTGCTTTCAATAAAAAGAGCTTTATTTAACGGTGTGAGCATTTTATTAATTTCTTCTGCTCTTTCTTGAAGATTAATATTATTTTTTTCCAGGGAAGCATTCTGCATTTCAGAACATAGCTTTGCAGCAACATTAGCTGTGACGCTAATACATCCTGACCCACTTTTTTTATTAAACTCCAAAGCATTGCCATCTTCTCCTGTTAGCATAATAAACTTATCACCCATCGCCTTTCGTTGCTGTTCAGCTCTATTAAGATCGCCAGTTGCATCTTTTACTCCTACAATATTTTTTAATTCAAATAAGCGAGCCATCGTATCAACCGTCATATCAATTACAGATCGTGATGGTATGTTGTAAATAATAATTGGAATTCCTACGTTATCATTTATTTTTTTATAATGTTGATAAAGACCTTCTTGTGTAGGTTTGTTGTAGTAAGGAGTTACCACTAACAATCCGTCAGCACCGGCTTTATTTGCAAACTTAGAAAGTTCTACTGCTTCTGATGTTGAATTTGAGCCTGTACCTGCAATAACAGGTATTCTACTCTTACATTCTTTAACTGATAAATTTATTATTTTTTTATGTTCTTCGTGAGAAAGGGTTGGTGACTCGCCTGTAGTACCGCCAGGCACTAATCCGTGTGTTCCATTTTCTAAATGATAATTGATTAATTTTATATAATTACTTTCATCTAGCCTATCTTCCTTGAAAGGCGTAATTAAAGCTACAATTGATCCTTTAAACATATATTAAAATAATATAATTAATTTTTAACTTTTAAACTTTATGCTTTATCTAAAAAATAGTCTAGTAAATTTAACGATAATATTATTTTCCTTGTTTTTTTTAACTAATTTATCGGCAGAAGATATTAATTTTATTTTTCCAAAAAAAAAAATTATAACGATTAAAAAAGCTGAAAAGAAAGAAAGTAATGTTAAAGTAAGTAAAAATTTTAAATCTATAGAACTCCCTCAAAAAAACCCTTTAAGAGTAAATTCTACTCAATATAAAAAAACGCTGGATAGTGTGGAAAATTCTGAATTAACTAAAAGAAAAGTAGTTACAAATAATACTATTAGCGGACTTCCTAAGAAAAAACCTGCCTCACTAAATAATGCTAAAATTAAAAATGATATTAGACCATTTTTAGAAAGCGCGACACAGAATAAAATTGCTCAGATCAAAAAAAAAACTAATCCAAAAGTAACTAAGCAAATTATAAAATCTTATAACACTTTTTTATATCCAACGAAAAAACCCTTAGTATATAAAAGTCTATCAACTAAAACTGAAACAAAGTCTAATATACTTAAAGAAAAAGATTACATCTTAGCCAAAAATATTTTTGTCCTTATAAAAAAAAGTAAATGGATTACTGCCTTAGAACAAACAAAAAAAGTTAAGGATAAAGAATTCAAAAATTTAGTTGCTTGGCTGTATCTTAAACAAAGAGGTAATCAAGCTACATTTAATGATTATCAAAATTTTATAGCCAAACATTCAGACTACCCAAGAATTGGGCGCTTAAGATACATGGCAGAACATAAAATTATATTAGAAAATACTTCCCCTACATCAATCATCAAATGGTTTAATGACACTGATCCATTAAGTGGTACAGGCGAACTTAAACTTGGTGAAGCTTATCTAAAGATTAAAGAAACTACATTAGGAACAGCTTTAATAAAATCAGGTTGGGTTACAGCAGATCTTTCAAAAAGAGATGTCAGATATTATAGGAAAAAATTTAGAAAAATTTTGAACACAGCAGATCATTTAAAAAGAGCTGACCACTTGGCATGGAATAATCAATACTGGGACTTAAAAAGAATGCTCCCTTACCTTCCAAAGAAAGAAAAGCTTTTATACAACGCAAGATTTATACTTATGACCAACTCATACGGTGTTGACAAAGCAATATCAGATGTTCCTGGAGAGTTGATTAACGACTTGGGTCTTCAATACAACAGGCTTAAGTGGAGAACCAGAAGAAACCGTTTAGAGGGGTCTCTAGAAATTTTACGTAAATTTCACGGCGAAGAAACTTTAATTTATCCTGAACTTTGGTGGAAACTAAGAGAGAATATTGCAAGAGATTTAATTTATGAAAAAAAATATTCATTAGCTTATGAAGTTTCTAGTAATCATCACTTAAACGAAGGTCCTGAATATGCTGATGCTGAGTGGATTTCTGGTTGGTTGGCTTTAAGTTTTCTTAATAAAAGTGAATTGGCTATAGGCCATTTTAAAAATTTTTATAATAATGTTGGCTATCCAATTAGTTTAGCTAGAGGAGCATTCTGGTTAGGTCTAGCTCACGAAAAAAATAACAATTTAAATGAATCTGAAAAATTCTTTAAAGAAGGTTCGAAATTTTCTAATACTTATTATGGTCAACTATCATTTAATAAAATTAAATTAGGTCAAGATTTCAAACTTTCACCTGAACATAATCTTTCTGACGGATATGAAAAAGAATTTAATAAAAATAAATTAATTCGACATGTTAGGCTTCTTAAAGAAATGGATAGAACAGAATTTAGCAAAGATATACTTAAACATTTGTCTACATTAGATGTTGAGAAAGGTAGTGAAATTTTGGCGGCTAAATTATCTACAGAAATTGGAAGATTCGATTATGCTATACAAATTTCAAAACAAGCATCTTATGAAAAAAGATTCATAAACTTGTTTAATTATCCTGTTATTGACATACCAAAAGAAATTAACAAAAAGAAAATGCCTTCTCAAGAATTACTACTTGCAATAATAAGACAAGAAAGTGAGTTTGACACTCGAGCGAACAGCCATGTTGGGGCTCAGGGATTAATGCAAATTATGCCAGGTACAGCAAAATTAGTGGCCAGAAACCTTAAAATTACTTATAGCAAAAGTTTATTAAAAGGTGATCCAAGCTACAATATTAAATTAGGTACTTATTATTTTAATTCACTGCTTGAAGATTACGATGGAATATTTCCTTTTGCTATAGGAGCTTATAATGCTGGACCAAATAGAATCAAATCTTGGATAAAGAGATATGGTGATCCAAACAGAGGTGAAATAAGTTTTATAGATTGGATTGAATTAATTAGATTTAAAGAAACTAGAAACTACGTTCAAAGAGTAATTGAAAATATAAATGTTTATAAGCATACGTTAAATAAGGATCCGATAAAAATTGATGTTTTTTTTAAACAATAAATTGGCGGAAGAGGAGAGATTCGAACTCTCGGTAAGCTTTACGCCTACGGACAGTTAGCAACCGCCTGGTTTAAACCACTCACCCACTCTTCCGTGTCCACTTGCTATCATGGAAGAATTTGTGAGTATTAATCCTTCCGTTATATCAATATAACATTCTTCATAACTTTTTCGAGTCTTAAATGAAAAAAAAATATTTAGATGGATCGTTATTAGCTATAGGAGCTTCATTATGGTGGGGAGTAATTGGGGTTATTTATTTTAAGTTTGTTTCTTTTGCTAGTCCAGTTGAGCTAGTAGTCCACAGAACTATATGGACTGCTTTATTGCTTATAATAACAACTTTTTTATTTTCAAAATGGAATGTTTTTTTAAATGTATTAAAGAATACAAAGAAAACAATTTTATTGTTTGTTTCAGGTTTCCTTGTGATGATCAACTGGTTGACTTGGTTATATGCAATTTCAATAGACAAATTAGTAGATGCAAGTTTTGGTTATTATATTTTTCCATTATTTAGTGTTTTTTTTGGGATAGTTTTTTTAAAAGAAAGTTACAATAGAAATAAAGTTTTTGCAGTAATTCTAGTTTTTATTTCTATAATATATCTAATTATACAGTATAAAACTTTACCCTGGATTGGACTTACAGTTGCTATTACATTTAGTGTTTATGGCTTGATCAGAAAAAAAATTAATATTGACTCAGATATAGCCTTACTTGTTGAAACTTTATTGCTCTCCCCAATAGTAATTATCGCTTTTTTATACCTAATTAAATTTAATCTTAATGTTTTTTCTTTTAACGAAATTAAACTTTCTTTTTATCTCTTCTGGGCTGGACCCATGACGTTAATACCTCTTTATTTATATACAAAAGGCTTGCAACTAATTGGCATAGGCCCTGCCAGTATGATTTTTTTTGCCGCCCCTACTTCACAGTTTCTACTTGGTACGCTTGTGTATGGCGAAACAATAGATGTTCATAAGTTAATCAGTTTTATCTTTGTTTGGATAGCGGTATTTATATATTTAAATGAAACAAGAAAAGAATAATTAATTTTTTATCTCTTTTATTTTTTTTAATTCTAGATAATTAAATTTTAATTTTTTATTTCTAAATATAATTATTGTAAGCAATGGTGTAAACGTTGCTAAAATAAAAGACCAAAATAATAGTGCTGTTGAAACCCATGTAGGAAAGGACTTAATATTGAACAGTCCACCTACAATAAAACTACTTTGGAACGTTTGATTTGGAAACATGCTAAGTCCAAAAATAAGTCCAACTAATATAGAATAAAATGTTGCCTTATTTGAAATATTTCCTTTATACAGCCCATAGAAAACAGGAAAAGCAGCCGCACAACATAAAAGATCAGCAAAAAGAAACATGAACAAAACACTATTACCTTTTGATGCTGTGTAAAAAACAAATATAGATAATATTATTATGATACATTTAGATAGATGAAGGTAATTTTTATTATTTTTAAGTTTTAAGAATTTAGGTGCTTCAATCGTTATTAAGCTTGAAATAGCATTTATTAGAGTGTCCATTGAGCTTATTACAAGAACAAGTACTAAGATTAATAAAGAAATACTTAGCGCAAGATTACTTCCTTTGAACGGGTCTAAAAGAAGCGAAAAGAAAATTGTACTTGGGTCCGTTACCTTGCCTGTGCCCATAGCAATTATTCCAAAAAAACCTAAAATAAATATAAAAGGTATTACAATAAAAAAAGCAGATATAAAACCAACCTTCAGATCCTTAATGCTTTTTGATGCATAAACTCTTTGCCATATGCCTTGATCAAATAAATTAGTTGCAAATACTGCAATAAAAAAAGTGATGCCTGCAGTGTAGCCATAAAAATAATTTTTGCTTAACAAAAATCCCACTTTTTTATTTATTTGTTCTAATGAAGAAAGATTAATTTCTGAATTAAAAATATAGTTAATTGTGAAAAGTAGCAGTATAATAATAATTATAAATTGAATCTTATCTGTAAATATAGAAACTTTAAGTCCTCCATATAATGTGTAACTCAACGTTGAAATCAATATAACTAGTGACGTTTGCCATAATGGAATGTTGGACAATAAGTTTACAACTTTGGCAACAGCTGTAACTTCAGCCGTTAGATAAACTAACATGTAAAAAATAGTTAAAAATAAAACTAATTTAAAAACTGTACTGCCAAATCTAATAAAAACAAATTGTGTTAAACTATTACCATTTGGCATTATCTTTCTCATTCTTTTACCAAAAAAATAAATAGCCAAAAAAGGAAAGGCTTGTCCAAGGGCGTAGCCCATGATTGCGCCCATGCCACCCCATGTGGCTGCTTCTGATGGGCCTATTAGTATCCAAACACCAAAACATGATGCTACCAGCGATGCTGTTAAAGATTTTTTCTCAATAGCTCTGTCTGCATTTAAGTACGATTTTATCGAGTTATTTTTTCTTGAAAAAAAAATTCCAATAGTTGCAAAAGCTAAAGATATTAATGCTAAAAATATGAGTGTTGTAGATTGGCTTATGTATGTTTCGTTCATTTTTTCCCTTCGTTGTAATTACACAACAGGTTCGTTGGGTATATTCTCAGCTGTTAAGCACCCCGGAATCTGATTAAGATTTTTTAAATTAATTATTTATTAAAGTCAATTTTAAATTTTTAACATTGGTAGACTATCGAATGAAGCTGTATCAATTTTTGAAAAATGTTCTCTACGCATCTTCCAACTATTACTAACCCCTGCTTGTGCAATACTAATAGAGTTTCGTCCATATTTTGTATTTGTAAAATCTATTGCTTTCATAAGTGATTTTGATTTCGTTTCTAACAATGGAGCTAGTAAATTAAATTCCTCTTTTTTAGAATCGTTTAAATTGCTTAGTGTTATTCCTGATTTTTGATAAAAATAACCATACTTATATATAGCCATAAGTCCTTCTGTTGCTGCTTTTATTAACTCAATACTATTGTTTGTAGCTATAGGTAGATCAATCGTGATTGAATTAGAGTAATACTCCCTATGTCTATCAAATGGACTAGTTCTAATAGAAACTGTAACTGATTTAGTTACTTGATCCTCTCCTCTGATTTTTTCTGCAGCAGAAAGACAGTGTGTTGTTATTGACTCTTTTAATTTTTCTATATTTTCAATCTTTTTTCCAAACGATCTAGATACACAACAACTTTTTCTTTTAGGTTCAGTTGTTTGTAGGTCTACGCAAGGTATGCCACGTAGTTCCATGACTGTTTTAGCTCCTAGAACATTTGTATTTTTTTTAACCCACGTATTGGAAATATTTTTTAACTTATAGGCAGTATCGATATCATTTTTCATATATAGTTTTGAGAGTTGTTTGCCAACACCCCAAATATTAGAAATATTAAATTTTTTAAGTTCCTCGTCTATATCTTCTTCTTTATCTAAAACTATTACACCTGTTTTATTTTTTTTGGCTATATAGTTTGCTACTTTACTTAATGTTTTAG
>Ga0307986_10000360_pt1 | contig 33883 bp, 23 predicted proteins | sample EllFjometageno82_FD_203170 | JGI IMG/M metagenome (GOLD analysis project Ga0307986, IMG submission 203170) | Marine microbial communities from Ellis Fjord, Antarctic Ocean - #82 | ecosystem: Environmental > Aquatic > Marine > Unclassified | place: Southern Ocean | collected 2014-10-09 | reverse complement strand
GCCAATTCGGTGATGTAAGTAAATTAAGGAATGGTGATTTTGCAGGTTATATGGGAAGCGTAGTTACTGATGTTGAAACTGGTATGAAAGGTTTGTTTGGTGATTCAAGCGGTAACTTTGATGCAAACAGTATTGTAGACGGTTTAAAGACTGTAGGTAAAACTTTATTAGGTAATATGCTTGGAGGATTTTTAGGAAGTCAAGTAGGTGGGCAAACTGGTACAGTGGCAACAAAGGCATTCATTAGTGGTGAACCTACTGGTGATTGGCATATAACTATCGGTAATCCTCTTAACCCCATAGCAATGATGGGAAATATGATTTGTGATAACTCAACAATGACTCTAGGTAAAGGTTTAGGGTATGATGATTTTCCAATGGAAGTTAAATTTGAGATAGATTTAAAGCACGGTAAACCAAGAGATAAGGGTGACATAGAAAATATGTTTAATGCAGGACAAGGTAGGATTTATGCGTCTGCTCGCGGTGAAGAAGATATACTTAATTTAGCAGGTATTGATGTAGCTACTTATGGATCTACTAAACCAGGTAGTAGCAGTTATGCTTTGTCAGGATCTAGTAATTTAGGAGGAGCATCTACAAACGCAGCACCAGCAGCATCGATGAATAACAGTTTAGTTGCAACCACGCCACCTGGTGGATCTGGTAGTCCGATAGATCCAGCATTAATAAGCAACGTAACATCTATGATGATTAACGGTTAAAAAAAATTATAACATGAATATTAAATCTCTTACACTAAAAAATACTTTATCTATCGAAAAGACAGGTGAATTATATTATGATTTAACTGCGCCTTCATTTACTTATAAAAGAGAGCTAGGTGTTAAGGGTATACATTATGTTACTCAAGACCAAGCTGGTCGTATTGATAAAATAGCTGAATTATATTTTGGCGGAAGTCAAAACATAGATGCTATTTGTGTTGTTAATAATATCTTTAATCCATTCAGCGTATCCGAAGGTGATATCTTAGTAATACCAAATTTAGCTCAACCTAATTTAGCTTACAGAAGACCTAATCCTATAAGTCGCCCAAGTGTACAATTAGCACAATATACTAATACAGATAGACAAAGTGAACAAGACCAATCAAGAATACAAAGATTAATACAAAAAGCCAAAACAAAAAAGACTGGTGTTAAGACTCCCATACCACCGAATATGCTACAGCAAGGACAAGATGCTAAAATATATGGAGGCGGTGAGATCTTATTAGGTGCAAACTTACCAACAAGAAATAGAAAGACTACAAAGTAATAGATTATGGCAGGAGATACTATAGTTGACAGAAATATATTAACGATCATAGAACCAGCATTGGAGCTAGATCCATTATCAATACCTGATGTAGAGAGTGGTACTGATAATTCTGATGGGGAAACTTCCAAAGAACCTCTATCTAAATCTTCTACTGCTATACCTACTATTATAATTAATGGGTATAACGTACAAGCAGATAAGTTAAAGTTATTCATATTAAATAATAATTTATTTTACCCTACATGTAAAATAAAATTTGCTGATAATGATGCTTTATTTACAGCAAGACATTATCCTAAAGATGGCGATCTTATACAAGTTAATATTAGATCACAAGGTGACGAGACTACATTTAAGCCTATAAGAATAGATTTTTCTGTTGTTGATTGCAAACCAGTAGGCGGTGGTGGTGGAGAGAGCCCGAGCCAATATTTAATTACAGGTAGAATGTTTGTTCCAAAATTATTTACAGAAACAGTTGAATACCAAGAAGAGGTTACAAGCTGGGATGCACTTTTAAGTATTGCAGAATCAATGGAATTAGGTTATGCATCTAATGTTGAACAAACTGATGATTCTATGAATTGGACTAATCCTAATGATACTACAGAAACATGGATCCAAGATATCGTTGCTAACAGTTATTTAAGCGATGAATCTTTTTTTACAAGTTACATCGATCCTTATTATTATTTAACTATGGTCGATGTTAATAAATTGTTTAGTCAAGAAGGTGCAATAGAGGCTATGTCAACATTTCCAACCAATGCATCTGATACTGTCGGTGAAAGTGGTGCAGATACTGTAGAAGAAACGCCTATGCCATATATGTTAAGTAATATGATTCAGTTTCAAGGTGGCTCTGGTTACATTTCTAAATATGAAATGGTTAATAAGAGTGGTGAAATTAGTAAAGCAAACGGTTACAAAAGGTATACACAATATTGGGATTTAGAAGCTAAAGAATGGATTAGTGAATTTGTAGATCCTATAACTAATGACACACCAGGTATGGTCCCAGCAACGAAAGGTAGAATTGTAAATGGTGAGGTTGAAGGTCCTAGGAATGATCAAGTTAAATACAAATATTTAGGAACACAAGGTGACAATGTTCATCCTGAATTTCAATATGCTACAGTTCAAAATTATCAAAATAATTCAGAGATTAATAAGATGGGAATGATTATAGAATTAGATACCGTTAACCCTTCTATAACAAGATGTAGTAGAATATTCTGTAAGATTATGGAGTATGCTGCAACAGTTCAGGAAACTATATTAAAACCAGCAAATAATTTAGATGGTGTAGATCAAGAAGAAGGAGGGGGACCATTACAAGATAGAACAGGTGAAGATGGACAAAATAATCCATCACCTGATAATCAAAATGGAGTTCTTAATGAATTCTTAACAGGATTTTATGTTGTTTCTGGTGTAGAATATATTTATACTGAACCAGGACCTTTAAGAATGAAATTAAGATTACAGCGACGTGAGTATGTTGCAACGACCTAATAAATATAAAAACAAATAGTAATATGCCTTTAACTGATTTAACTGGAACGCAAGCATTATCGCAAGCAGTAGGACCATTTGGTTCTTTGCTCGGTGGAAAGTCATTCCCATCTAGTTATGATTATGCAAAAAGGTTTGTAGCAAATTCTACAACAGCACAAGGTAGTGGAAATAATGGAGTTACTTCATTAGATGACCCTACATATTTAGGATTTAGCTTAATGTTTGATATTACATCCCCGCTATTTAATGGTGCTACAAAAGGTGCACCACAAACAAAAACCCAGTTTGGTGATGATGTATTTGGAAAAATAGATAAATTATTAGATGACCCAGGTGCTGCATTAACAGGATTAACTGGAATTTCTAATTTTCTTGGTTCTGCTAAACCAGCTGATCCTACTGATCCACCAGCAGTGTATGAAAATGCACCATCTGCTGTTGCTTATCTTAAAGCAGTCGGTGAAGAAAACCGAGCTCAGTATTTAGTGGCTTTCGTACAAGGTTTACAAGAGGTTGTTAAAACACGGCCATATTATTTTCAAACAATAACAGGTTTGTTGGAATCATGGCAAAAATCAATTGATTTTTCAGAAGATCCGTTTACAGGTTCTACTGGTACCGAAGGTGTTGCTATTGGTTGCTTAGAAGCAATTGATTTAAAAATGACTGCTCTATTTAATTTATATAGAATGGCCGTTTATGATGTAAGATACAAGAGAATGGTTTTACCTAATAATTTAATGAGGTTTACTGTGTATGTAGATGTTCATGAAATAAGAAAATTTAAAACAGTAAGAAATTGGATAAAGGCGCTAAACCCTAGTGATACATCTACAAATACAATAGATTATGTAAATGAAAATACCTCGAATGTTAGATTTAAATTTCAAGAGTGTATGTTTGATGCAGGAGCGAGCGGTAAGGCATTTGATGGTGTGACTAATACTGGAGGTAATATTACTACATCTGAGATTAAGTGGAATTATGGTAATATGGAATTAATTTCTAGCTATTCTGGTATTGATGCAGGATTACCTGAAGATAAGCGACCTGCAAAGGGTGGTATTAAATCTGCTCTAAAGAATTTTGCAAAAGACCAATTAATGAATGCAGCCAATGGTGCAGTGAATAAAATTGGAAGAACAGTATCTAGCGCGATACAAGGAACTCTTTTAGGTAATGTATTTGGTTTAAGAAATCAAATATTAGGAACATTAGCAAACCCACAAGGTCTTTTGAATGCTGCATTAGGCGCAGCTGTACAAAGTAATGATGTTCAAACTTTTGCAGGTAAACCGCAGCCCTCTATCGGTGAGAATCCACTAGGAGAAACTGTACCTAATAATAATACATTAAGTGGAGATACTTCTGTATTTGATCCAGTGACTTCATCAATAGGTAATATAAAAAGCATTAGCGCGTTTGGACCGTCAGGGCCAGGATTAGACGATAGTTTAAGTTCATCAAATATATTTAACTAATGGGAAAAGTAAATCCAGCAAATTTTAACGCAGATGATTTAAGAACTACTCAATGGGTTGGTATCGTAGAAGATACTGTTGATGATATTTTTGAAGGTCGATGCAAGATAAGAGTATACGGAAAAATGGATGACAGAGTAGATCCTGAAGATCCTGAAAGTGCGTATAAGATTCCTACTGCAACTTTACCTTGGGCAAGACCTCATCAGCTAATGTATGGTGGGAGTGCTACTGGTAGTGGTAAGTTTGAAATACCTAAACTAGGATCTATTGTTAGAATCACTTTTGACAATGGAAATTTTTATCAGCCAGTTTATCATGAAAACATTTACCCTTCAGATGAAACTAAAGGAGAGATAGAAGCATCATACCAAAATTCACATGTATTAATATATGATACTGCATTCGGTTTAACTGGTGAGTTACAGGATGGTGTTTCGGAAGTAACAAACGATAGAGAAGGTGAGCATGTTAAAATTTTCTTTACAGAAGAAAAAGGAATAATGATGGATTATACAACAACGGAAGGTCCAACTACTGTTAATATAAAACCAGATAATTCAGTTGAAATAATAAATGCAAACGGTGACTCTATTGTAATGCTTAATGATGGAAATATAACATTTACTCATTCTGCTGTTTTTACGATTAATAGTGGAAATGATACAGTCATAAATACAGATACTAATTTTATAGTTAATGCAACAGCAGATACAAATATTAATTGTGTAAATGCAAAGATTACTGCAACTGGTGAAACTCATATTAATTCACCAAGAATTAAATTAGGTGAAGCAGCAGCAGAGGCTGTTATTAAGGGTGATACATTTGCAGGTATATTTGATTCACATACTCATATAGGTAATGCAGGTAGGCCAACATCTCCGCCAATGTCAGTGGCTGCGCCATCTTTAAGTTCTAAGAATACAACTGATTAATATATAAACTATAAAAATATTTAATTATGCCATTATCCATAGGAAAACCAATTTTACAAGCAGCATTAGCAAAAGCCTTTGTCGATGCAATGAATGAATACAAGAAGTTTGATCAAACTGGTAATGGTGGGGTGGATTCATCAGTTGCAGCTACAAATGCAGCAGGTGCGGTATTTGGGACAGTGGCCGCACCGGCAGTAGATGCTTTTATAAAAACCGGTTTGGTAACAACAGCAGTAGTTACTGCAGGTTCAGCTGTCGCACAAGCAGGTGCTGGTACAGGTGCTGTTACATAATCTTAAACAAATTCACCTGTGCTATGTAAAATAATAAATGCACATATACATACATAATATATAATCTATAATAATTACGCAAACAAAAAAATAATGAGAGAACAAGAAATCACCATTCAATTAAGCGATGATCCGTGGGATACGAAAGTAGTAAAAGTACAAGTACCGCATGGTACCAAATTATTAAGTAATGAATCATATGCAGCTGATGTATTAGATATGTATGGTCTTACTGATGCTACACTTACTAAAACCCAATTAACAGAAGATCGTATTGCCTATACCACAAGAGGAGTAATTTCATTTATGGCAGCTGATAAATCTAGAGCTCTTGTTGATATTGGCGCAAAGCATACTGCATACTGTTCATTAGTTAAAGAACCAGACTATATTGTTGAACAATTAGAAATAGGTATGGAGATTGATGTAAAAATTAAAACTAATCCTAAAACTAATGATGTGACTGCTTCTATTAGCGATGCAATAATGGAAGTTAAATTAAAAGAAATGAAAGATGCTATTGGTAACAAAACAGTTGGTTTTACTGCAATAGTAAAAGAACTTATACATGGTGGTTATTGGGTAGACATTGCAGGAATTAAATGTTTTATGCCAGGTTCATTAGGTGGGCTAAATAAATTACATGATTTTAATTCATTAGTTGGTAAAGAGATTATAGTAATGCCAATTATATTTTCAAAAGAAAAAGATACTATTGTAGTATCTCACAGAGAGTATTTAAGAACTATGATTCCTGTTACTCTTGATCAATTAGAAGAAACTATAAAAGAATCAAGAACTGGTTTTGTAACAGGAACTACTAAATTTGGTATCTTTGCTCAATTTGATGAATGTTTAACTGGGCTAATACCTAAGGCTGAATTAACAGAAGAAACAATTACATCATTAGATAAAGGTAATATAAAACCTGGAGATTCAATCGAGTTCTGGGCCAAAGAAATTATTTCTGAAAAGAAAATCATATTAAGCCAACTAGGACCTAAGATTGACTTATGGGATGGTATAGATGAAAAATACAAGCCTATGATGATTACTGAAGGTAAAGTTACAAAAATTACTTCGTACGGTGCCTTTGTTGAATTAGAAAAAGGAATTAGTGGCCTAATCCATAAATCTAAACTTAAAGAAGCAAATCTTTCTAAAGGTGATATTATTAATATTAAGATCGGTAGTGTAAATGTTAGTGATAGAAAGATTACTATGAACGTGGCATAACAACAATTCTGGTTTGAATATATAAACAAATCAGGAACTATATGTACACTAACGAACAACTAAACGCAATATACGGATCTAAGATTGGCATAGAATTTGAATTCTTTGCTAATGAAGGGATGACTGAGGTTAAAAGAAGTATGTCACAAGCTCTTAACAAAGAAATAAGAGTAGAAGAAAAGGCTCACAGTGAATTTACCCCAACCGACGAAATATTTAAATTAGAACCCGACAATTCTGGTGGATCTGGTATGATTGAATTGGTGACTGGGCCAATGCCGTTTGTTGAATCAAAACTTATTATAGCAAAAACTCTAAAGTGGATCCGTGAAAATGGATCCACTAATGAGCGATGTAGTATTCATATTAATGTTGCTTTTGATGGAAAGAAATTAGGACCAAATACTAATGTATCATCTTTAGACATTGGTAAATTTGTACTTAACTTTAATGAAGAAGCAGTATATGAAGCATTCCCAAACAGGAGAGATTCTGTTTATGCTAAATCTATAAAATTTATTGTACCTCTTAGTGGCATGACTCAGCCATCTCCTGAAAAAAGGTTGTGGAAAAACTATATGTTTGTTACTGAAAAATATTATGGTGTAAACTTTTCAAAATTACCAAAGAATTACATTGAGTTTAGATATTTAGGTGGTGCTGATTATGAAAAGAAGTATAACACAATATTAAACATGACTGAGCATTTTGTCTTGTCTCTTTATGAAAGTTTAGCAGATCCTGTATATAATGAAAATGATTTAAAAATATTAGATTCATTATTAGAAAAACACAGAAGTGTAATTGAATCATATAAAACTTATTCTGCATTTAAAGAAAAGTATCCTAAGATTAAATTAATGGTAGATCTAAATACTTATGATCAAATAATCGAAACCTTTTATCCAAAAATGCGAACAAAAATATTTGAGTTGTTAACAAAGGCTGGTTTAGAAGAGGGGTTAATTAACTATGATGCTGATACTGGTAAAATGCAACTTAAGAATGCTGAACTAATGAAATGTTTTGAGATAAATGGAATTGATATTGTTGATTGTAAAATACAAGGTAATATTATAGGCTGTGATATATTCAGTACTGAATTGATTAATTCATCAATGTTTGAGTGTAATCTTTTTGGGGCTACTGATACTGTTGATTCTAAGATAGAAGATTCCTATGTAAGTAGACATGTAGCAGTAAAAGATTCTTATGTCTTTGGACCTCGTGGCGTTTTCAGTGGAGATATGGAAGGTGGTATATTTAGAAAGGGTAGAGCTACTGAATTTGCAAATTTTGAAAATACCGAAATTATAGAAATAGAAAAAATATAAATTAAAATGGCTAATAAGAATACTTACTGTAATGATCCTGATGAAGCAGCATGCTTAGATGCATTAATTAAATTAGTTAATGAAGATCTTACTATCGCATGTCAGATTCCATTCACGGTTCCTAAAAAGGAAATAAACAATATTATACAAAGAGCAAAAAAATATTTTTATAAAATATATGAAGATAGTGTAGAGCAGATGTATATTGCGTTACCTGCAGGAACTCTTAATAAAGCTGATTTTAAACAAGGTGTACCTTATGGTAGTGGAGCTAATCGAGAAACTATAACTAACAAGGATAATATTAAAAATCCTAGAGGAATAGTACAAATGCCATCTAGGGTTTATTCAGTTAATGCTGTATTTGAAATTGGTGGCTTTAGTGGTGAAGATGGTGGTTTTGGTAGTAATGGCTTTAATGCAGGGGACGTTGACTTTTCAATTGATAAGTTTATTTATGACGATGTATATGGTGCAGGTATGGGTAGTGAAAATCTTATGTATTATGTAATTAACTCAATGTTTATGGATCAGGCAAGACAAGTTCTTTTACCACAAATATCATATACTTATAATAGGTTAACTAAGAAATTTAGATTTCAAGGTGAATTACCAAAGCGAGCTGTTATATTTGAAATATTTTCAACTATACCAGACTGTGCATTATTTGAAGATGAAGCATTCCAAAGATATGTTATGGGACAGGCTAAAATACAACTGTCTAGAATATTAGGAACTTTTTCATTTAATCTTCCAGGTAATATTACAATTAATTATGATATGATATCTTCAGAAGGTAGAGAAGAAGTTGACCGGGTGGTTGAAGAAATAAAAGGAGATGAAGGTGTTGATTACTTTTTCACCGGATAATTTATAATATAAAAGCTATTAAATAAAAAGAGAATATATAATAAAAAATTAGTGTTTTATAATGATAAGAGATATCTATAGCCGAGATATAGAGGCACCTAAGTATAATGATAATACTTTAGAAGTAAGCGATACTTTATCACAGTTAATTTTAAAGATAGAAAATTGTTTATTTACTAGGAAAGGAGATGTATTAGGTGCACCAGGTATGGGTGCAAATTTAAATGATTTAATATTTTCATTAGTATTAAATGAAAACACTATACAAAACCAGATTAATAATCAAATTACCGCATACTGCTTACCTAACATAGCTGGATTTACAGTTAATTGTTCAGTAAGCTTTTTTTCAACTGCAGAGAGAGATGGTGCATTGGTTGATATATTTGTAAATGAACAAAGAGTTATAGGGGCTCTTTTTTAAAAAAGAAAATTGAATGTCATTTTTTAGTAAAACAAGAATAAAAGCAACAGAGCTATTTGAGGATTCATTTGAATACCTCCAGCGTACTTATGACCAGGCAATAGAAACATTTACACCTGCATCACCGTTTGGTCAAATATTAACAGTAGTGTCAAATTTAGGAGAATTAATATTCTTTTATATAGAATCTATAGCAACAGAATCTAATATATCTCGAGCTAGAAATATAGAATCAATCTATGGGTTATCTAGATTGACTGGGCACGACCCTACACGAGGTATATCATCAAGAGGTATAATTGGATTGCGATTAAATACAAGTGCGTCTACCCTCCTTAATGGAGATTATGTACAAATTATGAATGGTGCTAGTTTAGAAATTAGCCAAAATAATTTAACTTATTTTTTAAAATTTAATAGTGACTTTATAAGATTAGATAAAACCACAAAGTCTTTTGTTAATGTTGAAATAATTCAAGGAGAAAAAGATGAGCAAAGTTTTACAGGATCAGGTTTACCATTACAGAGTTATAATTTAATTACAAAGGATCCTACTGATCAATATTTAGTTGAAGTTTTTGTAGACGGTGAATTATGGAAACTTGTTGATTCTATATATGATATGAATGCTAATGAAAAAGCTGCAATGGTAAAAACTAGTGTAACTGGTGGATTAAGCGTGTTTTTTGGAACTAGCCAATTTGGTATTTCCCCAGCACTAGGTTCACGTATTAGAATTACATACATAAAAACTAGAGGTGCTGCTGGTAATATAGGTGGTAAACAAATAGATATGAAATTTTCAGACCCAGGCACAGATGCATCTGGTGAAGAAGTAGATTTAAATGAAATTCTTTCTATGAACATTACAAGAAATCCAATGTTTGGTTCTGATTCTGAAGATCCTGCCTTTACTAGATTGATTGCACCGTATGCAAGTAATTCATTCGTATTAGCAAACCCTAACAATTATATTTACTATTTAAGTAAGTATGACTTTTGGTCTTTTATAGATGCTTATAATACAAAGAACGATGAATACTTAGATGATGATAATGTTATTTACTTATTCTTAGTCCCAGATATAAAGAAGAAGCTAACAAGTGATATTGATTATTTTAGTATACCTGAAGTTGAATTTACTATGACTGTAGCTGAAAAGGAAATGACTTATGAAATATTAAATAAAAGCGGTAGGCAAGTTGTCACTGCCGAAACTAGAATAGTAGATCCTATTATTAAAAAGTATGCTTTAAATATTGTAGTTAGATGGTTTGAGAATTATGATAAAGATGAGATAAGAATTGAAATAAGAAAAAACTTAGATGAATATTTCCTAAATGTAAATAGAAGAGATAACATTCCAAGATCTGACATTATTTCAATAATAGAAAATGTAGACGGCATTGATTCAGTAAATGTTTTCTTTATTTCAGAAGAAAATGAAAATGCTATTAGAGATGGTTATTATGAAATTCCTGTTTATGGAACAGATCCTATTACAGACCAACGAGTATTAATCGAGAATAAAAAAATCGTATTAAAGAAAGGTGAGGATCCACAATTAGGATTAGATAGTTTTGGTGATATTGTAATTGAAAATAATGATATAGCAATAATAAGAGGTGGTTTTGAAGATAGGAATGGTACTTATTATGAACCAATCCCAGAAGCTAATAAAATTAGTTCATTAAATGTATTCTTTAAAGAGGCTATTCAAAATAATCTTTATAATAAAATACAGCAAGAAAAATACAACAGTGTTAAAAGAAACCGAGGTACTACTATTGCAACAGGTGCTAATTCGGCTGGCTTAAATACTGGTAGGTTACAAAACACTTCAACAATAAATGCACTAAAAGACAATTAATATGGCAACAGTAAAAAATAACAATACAGGATATCCTAGCTTATATAGAGCAACACGAGAAGAGGGTTGGGTCTTAAAGAACACTGGGTATGATTATGCTGATAATTTATTAAGAAATACTATGTCTAGTTATATGTTTGGAAATCGTCACTTAAAAAAATTCTTGGAGAATTATTTAAATCCTATAATGGTATTCTATATTAATAGAGTAAAATACTTAAGAATCTATTTTAACTTTGCAGTTCCTAAATGGTACCAAAAAATAAATTAATAAAGCGTGAATAGATGGCAACATTTAATTTTCTTTGATAAAGAAGGAAAAAATTATAACATGGAATATGACAGTACTACTGACATGTGGTACGGTGACATATTTTTGCCTCAAGTTTCTATTAACTTATTTGAAGTAGGGCAATTATTCATTTTGGAAAAAATGATTAATGCAACGAGTAATACTTTTGAATATGGATATCCACATGATGCTGCTGATATAACTGGTGAATGTGGTTGGGATGTTGAATGGGAGACACAACAACCTAATGAAATATTTCTTTTTCAATTTAATAAAGATTTTAATACTGGTACACAATCTGCATTAGTACAAGAACAGGACGGACCTCCGTTGGTTAAATATGATTCATTGTCTGTGCCATTGGATGATGATCCTAGCCAAACAATAAACCCAGAAGGTTTTATTGTTAGTGATAAGATAAAGTCTGAAGCATTGCAACTTAATGTAGCGTTTTCATCAGAGACAGAAAATACATACAAGAGAAAACTTTTAATTGTTGATAAGTGTACCAATACTACAATTGCAGAATTTACTATATGGGCGGAGAGCATTGAAGAAGACGAGAGACTGCGAGTTATGACTCAAAATATGGGGTATAATGTTATTGCATCTGATAGTACAATTTTTAGAGATACTAATTTAAAAGAAGCATTACCTGATTTTGTAGAGATAAATTTAAAGCGTAAAGAAATTATGATGGAAGGTAGTAACATCTATCCATTCATAGGTTCTTATAAGGGTTTAATAAATGCAATAAAGTTTTTCGGTTATAACAATTTAAAGGTTAAAGAATTCTGGAAAAATGTAAATGCAAATTCTCCACAGTTTGGAAATTATATTCAAAGTAATAGCGTTGATTTATTTGCACCTACTGCACAGTTTAATGATCTTAAAATAACTTTACCAAATAAAAACTTTAGAAAGACTAGCATGTTTAGTCTTATTTATAGAATTAATAAAATTAATCCTGATAAATTCACAGATGAGGATTTACCAGTTACTGAAGAAGTACAAGACTTTACTATAGAAGAAGTTTTAATTAAACTGTTTGGATTAAAAAGAAAATTAGAAAAAGAATATTTACCACTAAATGCTCACATTAAAGATATAACAGCAGAGGCTGATTATTTTGGTTTATTGGAAGTAACTAACACGATTAGTAGGAATGACACAAATACAATTAAAGTAGGAATTAATACAGATTTTAAAGTTTCACCTAGCACATGTACGTACTTAGAAGACTTAAGAACTTTTAATTCGTTTTGTTTAGAAGAATCTGCTATTATAAATCAAGCAATCATAAATGACTGCAACGCATATGTTGGTCCACTATCGGCAGAAGAGCAAGCTAGTGTTAATGATGCTGTTGTGAATTTTGCAAATGCATACATTTCACCACTGAATGTTGGTAATGCAGCAATAGGTCAAAATATGGTTATGGGACCGTATGCACCAGGTGATACATTACCACCACCACCAATAGGGCCTGATGCCAATAGTGTATTAGGTACTTTACAAAATGGTGGGAGTGTTACTGTTAATGCAGTTGCTGGAGTTTATGCTGCTTACTTTTCAAGATATGCACCAAACTTAAATAGAACATTAGCTGAATATGTACAAGGTGAATCATCAAGAAGTTTACCAGATCAGCCTGGTGTTAAATCAGGAGCTCTAATAACCTTAACAAATGATAGCTTTAATAATATAACATGGAATAACATAGCTAGTACATGGGATCAAATAACTAATGCAAATGATTTCTTTACTTTTGACTTTAATGTACAAGGGGCTAATGTTGGTGATATTTATAAACTAACAGACCCTGCAACATCAACAGGTGCAACCCATACTGTAATTGCTGGTGATACTATACAGTCAATAACAACTTCTTTATATAATCAAGTAGCCTTATTAAAAACTACACAAACTGATCCGTGGTTATGGTTTGATTGGTCACAAGTAACAAATGACATTGGGCCATGTATTAGGTCTTATGGTAATGATGTTAATAGATTTGTACCATCTGTTGAGTTAGTTAACAGCGCAAGCGGTGGGGCTTATACTGAAACGCAATTACCAGGAGAGATTCTATTTACTTGGGATGGTATAGGATCTGGTAATTTTACAGAAATTGAATGGACTATTTATAAGGATGCTTCTGATGTATCCCCTGCATATTATTTTAATATAAGAGGAGAGATTGGAACTTATGGAACTTTACCTATTACTTTACCGTATGTTGGGGATTATAATGTAGAGATGAAATTATTTGATTTATATAATAATATTTCTTCATCAGTTAAACATTCAGCAATATGTGTAGACGAAAGAGAAGTAGAATATTCAGGATGGTACCAAAGCAGAAAGAGAACATATACATGGAATGCTGATGGTAAATACAATTGGAATGATTATGGATCTTTATGGAATTTACCAATCGAACCTTCTGTTACATGGGATGAGGAAACGCCGAGCTTATATGATTCTTTAGATAGAGTTAATGCAATATTAAATACTTTTGGTATAGGAACTAGTACTGATTTTCAATTAATGAATTATCAGAATAATGGTAAGGCTAGTTTTAGCGGACCTTACCAATGGAAAAATTTAAATACAAAAAGTTCTATATGGAATAATACATATCATTTATGGTGGGATATGACTGCAACAACCGGAGACACACCTGCATTTTTTGAATTTAGCCAAATACAGCCTAATAGTTATTTAAAAATTGTAGATGACAATGGCGTAACAGGTACTGAATATTTTGATTTTACTATTAATACTTTAAGTGAGGCTGTTAATCAACTTAATGTAAGCACTAATGATATAATTAATAAGTATGTCTACAATCTTGTTATGAATGCAAGCGGTAGTCAAATTTATGTACAAGCTGTATCTAGATATTATGGTAAGTTTGGAGATTTTAAATCAGTAGATATGGTTGATGTTAATGGTGATAGAATTTGTGAAAGCGGAACAGGTATTACTGATTCTGCCAGCAGTTGCTTAAGTAGAATATATAAGTCAAGCCAAAGTATATCAAGCAACCCAACATGGAACACGGCTAAATTTATTAATGATGGAAAGATATTGCCACCGATGACATGGGCAATGTTTGTTTATGATAAATGTAGAATTGTTGGTAAAGCAGAGCCTAAATGGACCATCTCTAATACTACTAACTCATCAGTGGCTGATATATATTTTGAAAGCAAGTATTTAACATATCTTTTTAAAGACCCAGGGAAGTATATGATAACATTAGAACTTACTGATACGAATGGGAATAAATATAAAAAAGGTAGAAACATCTTAAATATAAAACAAATAAAACAAAATGGCAATTAGCGTAACAGAAATATTAGGAACTGATTCCTTATCCGGCTCAAGGCTGGTAATCAATGACAACTTTAATGTTCTTGCAAGCGAGATTAATTCAATGGAAGTATACTTTTCACCATCGGCTGGAACTATTACTAATTTAAATAATCTTTCTTCAGAAGCATTAAGAGTAGGTTTAAGTACAATATTACTAGATATAAATGCTAGTACTTTTGATATCTTAACAAATGTTAAAATGACTGGTAATTTAAATATGACTGGTGCAGGTGTATTTAGAAATGATACAAACATACAGACACTAAATGATACTTTTGCTGGGGGTAACACAATATTAGTAGGAACAAGCACAGCTATTCCTGCATATACCATGAATAGAGTTGGTAATGCAACTGGAACTGACATAAATATTACTTTATATAGTGGAAGTATAGGACAAGAAATTTTCTTTATCTATACAGAAGGTAGTGGTGGTGTTAAAATTACCGGAGTAGCAAATAACTTGGTATTACCTGGTGCTACTAATAATGATATAACATTGAATGCAATAGGCGAAACAGTACATCTCTTAGCTGTTGATAACGGATCAGGTATACCTGTTTGGTTCTTAGTAGGTGGAGTAGGATATGTAATATCATAATAATTAAAAGATAAAAACTATACATGGCAACAACGCCCTTAATCAGAACACCACAAGCAGACGGAGGAACTTTTTATACATTTTCTTCGGCTGCAAAAGACTTATCTAGGACCCTCAATAACGATGGTCTGAAATTAGTCTTTTCTAAGTTTGTGCTTTTAAATTTACCAGACTTTGATAAGATAGATCCTACTACGTTTAGTAACAAAGAAAACTATATGCAGTTTGATACTATCGATGGTGCTATATGGAATGGTGGATTAAAAGGAGATCCTAATGTTAACTTTACTGAAAGTCTTCAAAATTACGCGCTAAATATAGAAGAGCTTATTATTAGTGATGTATCTTATGATAACACCACAAACTTATCTGTGACTGAAAGAGTATTCTTTAAATGGTTGAAGGAATGTGGAGCGTTAAGATTTAGAGAAGCTACTGTATTAGAGCAATCAGGTACTGCAAGTGGTTTAAGATTTGTAGAAGAAGATGAAGTAACAACTGGATCAAGACAGTATAGGCGAGTAGTAAAATATATTGGTGAAATTGATATTGTAAATAATGTAGATAAGGCCGGAGAGGCTTATACAGAATTGTATATTAATGTACCAACGGAAGTAGGTGGAACTCCTACTATCCTCTTTGATTCAGTTTCTGATGCTAATTACCAACCATCATTAACAATACAAGGTACAGGACCAAATGCTGAATTTATATTAGGTAGGAATTCTGCAACAGTGCATCCACAGGGATTAAGCATAAGTGCATTCTATGATTATGACAATCAGTTACAAGGAGCCGGCCCTGCAGGTTATACTGATCCTAATGCAGATTGGATGGGGTTAGGCCCAGGATCAACAAGCTCTATTACTGATGCATACTTTACAGAGCCTAGTACATTTGAAAGTGTACTTAATGCTGAAATCATAAAATATAAAGCTGATTATAATAACCCAACAGGTTATAATGGATCTGCATATTTAAGAAGTGAACTAGATGGAATTAGTGTAGACTTTAATCCTAATGACTATGAGCAGATTGTAGCTGATAATACAGTAAGCACAATTCCTCAATTTAATGGTACGAGTTCATCTGCATCATTTGAATTTAATGCAGTATTAGTTTATTATGATATGGTAGATCTTAGTGATTCTACTAAAACAACTACTAACTTATATGGCTTATTATTATTAGATAATGTAACACCAACAACTGATGGTGGTTTTATACAAAGATATCCAAAATATAAACCTAACCCAGTTACTGGCCAAAACGGTAACAGTTATGGATTTAAAATTAATCTAAGATTTGATGCATCTCCTGGGAGTGCAGGTATTGATACAATTATTAATGATTACAATACCTTTTCAATGGGATTGTTTTCAGATGCAACTGCGCAACTGCAAACATCTTCACAAATATTCCAAAGACAGCAATTAGAGATTGCTGATATAGAGGTTAGATTAGCAGCAGTAGAAAACACATTAAATTCCGTTAGTACTTCTGCATTTTTGCAATCACAAATTAATAATTTACAAGCTCAACTTGATAATGCATCGTTAGCTTTTGCAAGTAGCACTACACTATTGGATTTAATTGCTAAGAATTCAGATGAAATTCAAATGTTAGCAAATGGTCAAGTTTCAACTACGTTACAATATAATACAGCTGTTGTTAGGCAAGGCTCTGGTATTACAGTTGATACAAATACTCCTAATCAAATACATGTATCTAATAATGTTCAAGCGTATAATTTAATGCTAATGTTTGATAGTTCAGAAGTTCAAATAACAACTACTGCACCGTTAAATTTAAATGTAGTATCACCGAAGGTGTTTACAACATTAGGTACATATACAAATATGCTAAGGTTAGATACAATTAATCAAGCAGGCGGTAATTTAGATATTTTTATTGATGATACTGCAGTTACTTGGAAGACTGGCCAAACATTAAGAATCACAGCTAATAATGATCTTCTTATGGGATCTAGAAATATAAGAATATTTACAGACTCACCAAGCAGATTAAATACTGGATCTTATGGAAAATTAGCAGCAACTATACCTAATGCAGAAATAAGCACGATTCCGATCATTGATTTAATTTGTACAGAACAAGGCGTGTTAACATTCGTATATGATATAGTTAAATAAATAATAAAATTGAAACCTAAATAATGGCTGAAAATAATTCAATACAAACTTTGCTTCCAGAACTGTTAAGACTCTTTAACAATTCACTGGAGAGCTTTGAGAAAGTTAATCAAGCGATTACTTCAAGCAGAGATTCTGTAACTGTTAATATACAAAATAATGATGGAACTAACTCTAGGCTTACTATACCTAGTTTTGGATATTTAAAAAATTCAGTAGATAGGTTAAATACAAACATAAATACTATAACTAATTTTAATGATGCTAATAGCTCTATAAGATTACCAGATGGTACATTTAGAAAATTAGTGTTGGCACAATTACCAACAGAGGCCGCAGACTTAACTGCAATTAATTCAATTAGTGAATTCAATATAAAGCCTAATTGGTTCTTTGAAGAACTTATTAATCCATTACTGTATATCTCATTTGATATTACTGGACAGGCCCCTATTGACACTGAGCGGGCTATTGTACAGCGTTATATTTTAGATACCAATAGCCAGAGTAAAATTAACTTTTTTGAAAATCAATATAATGGAAATTCTGAAATTGATTATAATACCTTTTTGCAAAATATTGTAGAAAAGAATATATCATATGTGTTAGATGAAGCCGTTGTAGATTTACCACCTAGGGACAAAAGATTCTCTGGTAATTTTAGCGTAATAAGGATAGGTGAGGAAGTTATAACTGAAACTATTAATGGTGTCGAACAAAAAACTACACAAAAGCTATATAAGCTTAATAAAATATTTTATACAGATACAGAGGCAGATTTTTCTGATACTGTGCAGCTTAAAATTGGCGATAGTTTAGAGGTTGTGTCTACACCAATTGACACAAGATATACCGTAACACAAATTGACTCAAGCACAAATTCAGTAACAGTGAGATTACAGGAAGGCTCAAGAACTATCAGTATTGGGGCAGATGTATTAAAGGTTGGCTCTTCTTTAAATGATTTATTGGAGGTTGATGTTACTGTAGGTTTTAATGAAAGATGTGTAACTTTTGTAAAACCTATTGATCCTAATTCAAAAATACCAGCAGTTAACTGGTCGCCTGGTAGCGGTTTTTACACTAATGATTTAAATACAATTGATGCCAGTGGTACTCAACAAAATTTAGCTGATTATTATCAACAAAATGCAGTTGACTTTGGTAGATATCTGTTATCATTTGCACAAGATAAGATTCCTACTAGCAGAGAAGGTCTAATACCTAATGAACCAGTATTATCAGCTGATGATTTTACAGTGTCTTTGATTAATGGCCAGGTTAGTAATTCAGATACTATTGTACAACTTAAAGATTTAAATAATCAAAAAAATACTGTTCAGTCTACAGTGACTGAATTGGATGTTGCAATATCACAAAGTAGAACAAAAATACAAACAACTAATTATTCAACTGAAGTTGAACGTGATGCTGACAAGAATGCATTACAAGGATTAATTACCGAGAGAGCATCACAGGCAAAACTTTACTCATCTGTAGTTACAGAGATAGATGCATTTAGCAAAGACAACTCAGTTAGTAGTATATCACCTAAATATAGAGTTCGCGGATTTTGGGCAATACCACAAGAAAAGTCAGCCCCTGCTACAGGTGTACAAGACATAGTAAAATTTAAATATCGTTATAGGTATCTTTCTGCCGATGGTGCAGCTAACCCAGTAGACCAATTTGCGTATACTGATGGTAGTGGTACGAGCCAAGGTGCATTTTCAAATTACATTATTGTTGATAGTGTAGTAAGACCTAGAACAAAAAACGCAATCACAGGTTTATATGAATGGACTCCTATTGATGATGATAATGCTGATTCAGTTAATATTAATCAATTAGACATTCCTATTAGAAAAGGAGAGCAGGTTGAAATAGAAGTAAAATCTATATCTGAGGCAGGATGGCCAGCAAATCCACTAGAAAGTGAATGGAGCCCAGCTATTAGAGTTGAATTCCCAGCAGACTTAAGTTCAGATAATGCATTAGAATCTATACTAGCACAAAATCAAGAAGATCTTGCAAAAGTTGCATTAGAAGAAGATTTAGAAGCTAAAGGAATTAATACGCATTTAAGTAGTTCATTTACTGCTAATGAAACATATTTTGCCCACTCAACCCCAGTTATAGCATCAGGATTTCTATCAGAAAATCAAACACCAATTGATTTATTTACAAAGCTAAATGAAATGCAAAATCAATTAGATTTATTTGCTGAAATATTAAATAATGCAGTTGGTGAATTAAACACTACATTAGTTGATGATACTGGTAATACTTATAATTTAAGAAGGAATTCTACTACTAATATTTTTGCAGGGTTTTATTCTCAAGAAGTAGATGGTTTAGATGAACCTAGAGGAGCAGTAGTAACCAAAACATATTTTATTAATATCGCTAATGCTGCACAAACAACGCTACAATTAATTGCTAGGGTTGCAGGAGGTAGGGCGAGAATGGTAAACCAGTCAGAGAATCCTGGATCTTATTCAACTACAAATGTAACTTCAATAGAATCAGGATCTACAATTTTACCAGCAACATACCCATGGTTAGACAATAGTGCAACCAATCAAATCAAAGCACAAAGGGCAACGTATAGGTCTGATGATGTAGATTATAATGTTATTAGAAAGTATGATCTTACACCTATTTTATTAACTAATCCTAATGTTACTAATACTTCAAAGTATGGGCAAATGGTTTCACTACCACCATATCAGTCTACCCAGAATAAGAATCAGTTTATTTATAGTAGATATAGTGATGTATCAAACGACGATAACTTTTATAGTTACATAAATCCAACAGCAGCAGAATATACAATTAACTTAGATACTGCCGAGAATTTTTATAATGCAAATTCTGCAACAACAACTTTACCAATATCCAATGAATTTATCTGGGGTGGAGGTTTTGATGCAAGTGGTTTTCCAACGGCAAGAGCAGCTTATCTTACTAGTGATGATGTAGTTTCTGTTTCACTTGCACACCCATCCTTGACAAATTATATTGCATATAGAAAAGCATATATTGCTTTAACTGGTGATACACAAACTTTACCAAGCAGTATACCTGCAGGTGGGATAGATTGTACAATAAACACAAACATTGGTCCTGGGTATAGTAGCGGTGTAGGTACTGCTGCTTTGTTATTTAGACAATCTAAATTTGCACCAATAACATCGTCTGAAACTTTTGGAACTCAGCAAGCAATTTACTTAAATGAAAATGTTAAAGAATTACAAACATTGTCTAATTCATTAAACCCAGTTGCTTTTGCAGCACCATTCCAGGCGCAATCATTACAACCTAGTCCATCATTAACAACAGCAAATTTAGCAAATCTTTGGAATGATACTGCTAATCCTAATTATGTTGGATTTTCTAGAAATGTAAAAACTTCATTTGATGGATTTGATCAATATTTATTAGGTAAACAATCATGTGGATCTTATCTTTTTATATCTTCAGATGATCATGAAAATATTCAAGTAGATGGTAATTCTTTACAATCGACAAAGGCTGTTGTATTTGGCCAGCAGAATTCAATAAGTGTTCCATTAGTATTTCAATATAGAATGACTGACTATTTTGGAGTTATTACAGGTAGTGGCCTAGGGAACATTGGAGGTGATTCTACAGGATCTACTGTTAATCTTACTTATGCTAAAAGAATAGGTTTTGATTTATTTCCAGATAATACAGATGCTGTTCAATTTGATATCCAAGTTTCTGCTAAATACAGGTCTGATAGATTAAGCATTGATAACTTCCCTAAAGCAACAGTTACTAAAGGACTGAGTGATTTAGAAAAAGTAGTAGCAACACTACGACCTTCAATATCGCAAACTTCAATAACTCGCACCGCAGGTGCAGGAGGTGGTAGAAGCGCTAGTTCATTTAGTGGTATTCAGGCAGATCTGTAAGGTTATACTTCAGATTTATTTTAACTTTATCTTTGGTGAATAAATAAAAAAAGTGAAAGATAAATGGCTGAAAAATTACTTGACAAAGCGTCATATAGTATTGCAAGGACTAATCCTAAATTAACAGGGAATGTTAAGGTGGTATCTGATGGAACAGATATTTACTTAGAATCATTTAGTGCTAACACTAGATTAGCTTCTCAGAAATTTAAAGCCTTTAAGGTTGACGGTACTAGTACCTATGATCGTGATGTCTTTAGATTTTTTGATAGTGGTAAATTTCCAATAGAAGCTGCATATGAAATATTTCAAGAATATGAAGACACTGCAGTATTATCAAATTATAAAAACCAGTATGAAATGTTTTATGCGGCAGGAACTAGATCTGTTGCATCCGAATCATATCCACAAAGTTTAGGTACTCTTGCACCGCTATGGTTAAATGATCAAATGCCTAGCGCCTTTGTAATATTTAGGCTTGATAATCCAGCTGCTGTAAATAATATAAATGCTGCTACTGAAAATGAAAATTCTACTAATGCACAAACATCTGCTAATTTTTCTAAACAAGTATTAGAAAATTGTACAGCAATTAAAACTTTTGATTTAACTGAAGGTACTGCCCTAGGTTCTTATATTAGAAATTATAGAAATCAAGAAACTTTTCCAGAAGTACCACTTAACATGACATGGCGAAAAGATGAGCCTATAATGTGGAACGGTATATCATATAAATATGGCGGGTTTACTAGTAGTGGTAACTTTGCATATGATGATATGGTTGTTAAAGATTCAACTATTATGCAAGATGAGTATCTGTTTACACAAGGCTTTCAAAATAATGGTGTACTTTTAGCTAATCTTTTAAATTTGGAATTCTTATTTGATGATCCAACTGCTGATGATTATTCAATTAATAGATATTTTGGTATGTATGTCAACGAAGTGGAAGAAGGGCAATTTGATATATCAGGAGAGGGGTTTTTTAAAAATACAGAAAAAAGCCAATTACCAAAAATAAAAACTATCACTGAGGTTTCACAATATTTAAATACACCATTTGAAATTACAAATGAAAATGGTATTTTATTATTTTTAGATCCAGCTAAAACAACTACAGTTACTGGGTTACCAACACCTAGTCGTGTTAATGCAGTAGAATCTGTTTTTTATGTTAAGGATAAAGAAGATGATTTTCATACAATTAAAAAAGGTTCTAACTGGGACAAAAATCAAATTAGACTATTTGATACTAAAGTAGACATATCTTTATTTACTGGATATAAAGAACCTGATACATTTGCAAACGCAAGTATAATTAGCCATGAGGGCTTTGCTCAAATGTATTTAAAAATATTAAACAATGTAACCGAAGGGTCTCAAATATCTTTATATGATGGGTTAACTTTAACTGGAGTTTTAACAGCTAACAGTACACTATCACCAATACCAGGTAAATCATTTGAAACTTTTTTTAATCCTAACGGAACTGTGCAGGAAATTGCACAATCATTAACGTCTGCAATAAACCTAGGTATAGATGAAAATATTAGATTTTTCTCTGCAACTTATAATGATAATACAGTTTATATTAAATCTAGATTTAGTGGTAGTAGATTTAATCAATTAAATTTTAAAATGGATATTGCATATCCTGAACAATTTACACAAATACAATCTTACCCTACAACTACAACAGCAGACCCAAATAAAAACTTTGTTGGTGGAAATGATGTAACTAATGGTTTGTTAAAGGTTGAATTAGGTGACCAAGATAGATTTATAAAAGGCAATTTTATACAAACCACTGGTGGCTATGCTACTATTGGCGATTGGGTACCTTATACAGAAGAACCTATATATGATGGCTTTAATAAAATTATAGGTTACACTGATATTGATAAGTACGTAGTAATAACATGTAATGATAATCAAATAATGGTTACAAGGTCTGGTCAAGTTGCACTATATTCAGATTACAAACCATCATTTGGTAGATTTTCATTTTTTGATGTAAGAGATTTTGATTTTGACTTTTATAGTACACTATATAGCGAAGAAGGTGAATTAAATTATGAGTATGCTGAATATAACCAAACAGCACCCGGTACTGCAACTGATTATGTAGGTGTGAGCACAAATCCACAAATTAGAGATTTTTATACCAATGGCGGTTTTTATAATCTTATTGGTTTATTAAATGATGCAGAAGACCAAAACCCCGATGATGAGTACATCACAAGTGAATATGTTAGGTTAGAAGAAAATTATTTAACTTCTTTAGCTAGTGTATCAAGAATTGCACCATATATTAATAAGTGGGCATGGATTAATGACGGTAAAGACGTAAGAAATCACCCATATAGATTAGATGTTAATTTAGCCTTTGGTTTAAATAACTTTGCACCATCAAAATGGGATATAGTACAAGAAGCTAGTGGCTTTACACATGAATGGTATTACTTATCTGAATTTCCACAATACTTTACACAGGATGCTATTAAGAGTTCTTGGAGTTATATTGACACTGCACCAACTGATAGTACATTTCAAGATGTTACTGTAGATAATTTTAATGATTATTTTATTGTACAAAAATTTACAACGGGAGGCATTACTGAGATTGATAGGCAATTAAGATATGGTAGATTTAGTGGTGGAGATGAAAAGAATTTTTCTGAGGCATTTTTAAGAGGTGTTAGAGTTATTGCAAAACCAAAGGCAATAGGTACAGAAAAACCTGATTTTAATGCAAGATCATTATCTTATGTTAGAAATGGTAATTTTAATGATTATCGTTTTTCTGCAATATTAGTACCTAATTTACCTGACAAACCTGATAACCAAATTAAGTTTATTAAAAATGAAAAGTGGAAAACTTTGGTTATGTTAATTTCAGTAAACTACGTAGATGAATGCTTAAACAATTCTGGTGACTCTATAATAGATAGGACATCTTTATATTCTTTAAATAGTTCATTTATAGTAGATGCAGATTGTGAACCTATTATAACAGGTGGAACATATGATTACACTGATAATCCATTAAGTGGTGCATTAACATTCCAAAATTCTACCTATAATGCTGCTACACAATTATATACAATAAATGGGATTGCTGATGTTAATGGGATTGAGCCTAATTTTTTAAATGACTTAAGGGTACTAGAAGATGGTTCTTATGGTATTATAAAATTTACTATAAATGGAATAAATTACACAATTGGGGGTATACAAAAAGTAATATCGTCTAGTCAATTTATATGCTCAAGTCTTTTGTCAGACGGTACACCAATAACCTTACCAACCCCAATACCATCACAGTTTAAATTATCAAATGCATCTTATGTGGTTGATAATAATGGATATCTTCAATTTACAAATAGATTAAATGCTATTAGCTTTGGTCAAATTTTTAATGCAGTTAATTTAGGTGATCCTAGTATAATATACGAAACTATTTCAAGTGATGGTTTACAAGTTAAGAATGCTGATGGTACGTTAGCACAAACATTTGGTGTAGAGCTTAGGGCACAGGCTGATATTCTTAAATCTATTTATGTTGGAGTATTACCTGATCCGAATAAACCAACTGCGTTTAATTTAACTGATGTAGTAGGTTATGATCTATCTTTACAAAAAACACCAAACTTAACACCGATTGCCAGACATGCTGGTTATTACTCACCGTATGCATTGCCGTTACTTTCATTTAGAGATCCTTATCAGAATATAGATTTTGATATTACAGGTGGTGTTGAAGATGAGGCATATAAACTAAAAGTATTAGAACTGTGTAAGTTTAAGAATACTCAATTCAATAGCGCTGATGCTAAGTTTGGGCAGATACCTAATTTCTTTTATCATAAAGTAAATGAACAAGATCCATCTACAGTATTAGAACTATCTAGAGAAAGTGCATTCCCTAGCCTATATCCTCTTATTAATGAAATAGGAATTGACTATAAAGATTTTTATGTATTTTCATCAAACTGGGAACCTTCTTATTTTACCAAAAGTATAGATAAGTCTCAACTAGAAAAAGTTATTGGTACAAGATCAATGCTAGAAAGAAAATCATTTTTTGGTTCTAAATACTTAAAAGTTCCAGAGACTATAATTTTAGAAACATTTAAACCTGATCCGTTTGTAAAGTCAGCTATAAAACAACCTGATTTAATAGATGGTACATTTATGTATAAAGATACACCATCAGTTACTTTAAACAAGAAACAAATACTAACAAAAGGTGTAAAACAAACAAAGATTATTAAGAAAGTGCCATCATCACCTACTATTGATTTTTACTTGTTTAATCAAAAAAGATTAATAGAATATTTGTTTATACCAATTAAAGCTCAGTTTGAAAAGTATGTTAATAAGCTATATGGTTGGGGTGATTTAGAAACTTTAGATGATGATGTAAATCAGTATATAAAGGAAAATATTTTAAAGCTTTATAAAATAGACAAAGTAGAATTTTATACATTAGCAAGTAGAGAAAAAACGCCATCTAATTATACGACTGCTGAGTTAACAAATAAAGATAAAACAAAAGCAGGGCTAATAATTAATACTAGTGTATCATCAAAAACCATAAATACAAACCCATTTGATTTAAGGCTAATATATAATAAAAGAACAGGTTTCTCTGAATCGTTTGGTTTTAGTGTTACTATAGTTAAAAAATAAAGAAAAAGAAATGCCAATCACTATACAAGAAATAATAGCATCGGATACTATTTCACAGCTAGTCGATAAGACTAATTTTAATTTTGATCAATTACTACTTAATGGTGGTGGACCGGTAGGTCCTGTTGGTCCCAAAGGTCCAACTGGGCCAGCTGGTGGAAGAGGCCCAAAAGGAAGTACTTGGTACGATGGTTTAGTTGATCCTACTACAATAACAGTAGCACCAGAATTAAGAATTGGTGATTACTACTTACAAGATAGCCAAACTGTACCACCGCTATCAACAGATGGTGATGTTTGGGAATATGATGGTACGGCATGGATTCTTACAACTACGAATTTACAAGGGCCGGTTGGTCCTAAGGGTAGTGGTGGAGGATTTGGTGCAACTATAGGAGCACCGACCATCAACGAACAAAACATAAGATATAATGGACCTATAGGTCTTAATAATGGCGCAACTGCTACAAACGAAGGTGTTCCTTCTGTGTTAATCGGTGGTGTTGGTTCAAATGCACAACAGTTAACGGGTATACCTCTTACTGCTGCTTATGTTGTACCAGATACTATTATTGTAGGTAATGATTCAACAAATACCTCCTTACTAATACACCAGAGAAATTCCGAAACTAGAGGTATAGTTTTTCATGGGGGAATAACGCCTGGGCTAACTGATAAATATGAACAGCTTGACCCTTCCCAGCTAAGTAATATTAGTATTGGTATAGATGATAAGATAGTTATTAATGTACCAAAGAATCCAACTACACCAACAAGCCAATCTGACTTAAGAGGTTTTGAGTTGATTAGTGGAACACGGTCTCAGTATTTTAGTGCTGGTTATGATACATTATTTCAATCAGGAGTTGGACCAAGTGTACCTTTATTTGCTGGGCAGCATTCTAACTTTGAAATTAATGTTGGGGCAGGTGCGTCAAATGGAGATGGAAATGTATTTAAGACAATAACACAAGGTACGATAAGTTCTACATTATTAGAAGCTGGTAATACTGCTAACATTACGCTAGTCACAAACCAAGGATTACAAACTGGTAATTGGCAACTACAGGCAGGAGAAATTAGAATGATTAGTTCTACGACTAAAGATGTTGCCTTATACTCTGGTAGGAAATTAATATTAGACACTGCAGTAAGTGGATCTAATGGTGCTATTGACTTAACATCAGGCAGTGGTGGTATACTTGCCAATTCAGTTGGGGCCATATCTCTTACTTCTTCGGCCGGGAACATATCTCTTATTACAACCAATAGTACTTCTATTTTTGTAGATTCTGATGATGAAGTACAAATATCTGCAGATTCTGAAATAGTAATAAGTGCACAAACTGATATAGCTATTGCCGCAGGTGGTGGTGGAGATGGTGATATTGATATGTTTGCAAAGGGTGATATTGATATTAGCCAGAATGAGACTGGTCTTCCGGCTGGTTTGATTGGAAGCAATATAACTATACAAAATAAAATGGGACCAAGTTTAGGTTCTGTAAACTTAGGAAATGTAATACTCCAGAGTAATAACCAAATTAAGTTAGAATACCAAGGAGGAGGTCCTTTAAATCTCCCTAGCATTAGTCTTGATTTTACACCTAATACTGGTAACGAACCAGTTACAAGATTTGTAGGAACACAAACTTGGACTGGTGAAGGTGGTGGTTTAAATCTGCTACAAAATGCAGTGACTAGCCAATACAATAGTTTAGCCGCAATACCTGTAAACAATGCAGAGGGTATGTTTAGGAGAGTTGATACTGGGCCAAGCGGTGCTAAAGTTGTTCGAGTTAAACCTGGATTTAGGTATGAAGCATGGGAATCTTTAAATCAAGTTGCAGGAACTAATACAGCTGAATTACCATATAGAGAACCTCGGGCAGCTGCTGTGGTTTTAGGTAATGAAACACAACCAATAGTCCCATACGTATTTGGAAATACTAATGCAGTAGATCGCACATTAGGTTTTTCGGTTAGAACTAATGCGTCTAATATTAACCCATACTTTGAAAACTTTAGTACTAATATGAATAAGACTGCAGTAGCAGGAATATTCGTATGGAAAAGAAGTAGTAGACATAACGCTGCTGGAAACAAACAACCGTATCAGCTCACTTCTGCGACCACATATGCACAGCCAATTGGTAGTTCACCAACGCTGGCTAACCAAACTAATTTTCCAGCAGGTTCTGCTGTTAGCGGTCCGCAATATGGTTTTGATTACAGGAGTGATGTAGCTCTCCAAGATGATCAGCCCTTGGTCATTGGCATGCCAACCACAGATCAGCTTCAACCTATAGTAGTACTTTCCTTTGGTAATGGTGTAGGACGAAGAACTACAGTAGCTTCAGCACCACCTACAACACCAAGTACTCCACCTAATGTAGATAACAGTTTTCAATTTCCAATTGGATCATACCCAGGCCAACAGGTTACTGTGTTTTTTGATAATTATGCATTAAGAGCAGGTTTTACAGAAGGTAATCCTCAAGTTGGTTTTGAAGCTTACTGGTATGGAAATATAAGATTAAATATTCCTGTCATGAGAACAGGTTTAACTCCTGCTGCTTTAGCTAGTACTGGTTGGTATGATCAAAATAACGGAGTCCCTACTAATACTGCTGGGTTTGGCGGTAATGATGGAAAGAGAAATTATTATCAGCTCCAAAACATAACTACCGGTGGTGATGCTGATTTAAATATTACACAGTCAATAGTAATAAATATGGTATGGGACGGTGGTTTACAGAAAACATGGACTAAAGATAACACTGGGGCATACGGAACTAGTGGTGTAAATGGATGCATTCAATATGGCTGGAGAATACTAGAAGCGAAGGCTTTGGGTATTAACACATCAAGAACATTAAACACTTAATAAGATAACAAAATGACAGAGAAAGAAATAAAAGATTTAAATGGTTTTATAATTAGGTATAGAGAAATTCAACTTTCCCTAGATCTAATGCAAAAGAGTATTCAAAGTTTAGCAAAAAAACGAGATGGACTCTTTGAAGAAGTAGATGCCATGAAAAATAAAGAAACTAAGTTTATTCAAAAAATTGCAAAAAAATATGGAGCGTCCGAGGTAACACCTAATAAGCTACTTAAGTATATAAAAGAATGATATTAATTTTAAAAAATATTCTGGGTATTCTAACAGACCCAAAGAACACAAGAATGTTTTTGTTGGGTGGTATTGTAGTGCTATTATTTTTATTAGTTAGGCAGTGTAATGAAACCGAATATGCAAAGGGTGAAGTAACCAGGTTTCAGAATAATTTAACTGCAGCCAATGATACTATACAAAATTATGTAAATAAGAAAGGTGAGTCAGTTGGTGAAATTAAAGGATTAACTTTATCATTAGAACAGCTAAGAGATAGTTTAGACTATGAACAAGGAAGACCTCCTATTACTATTGTTAAATATAAAACTATAATAGAAGAAAAGATTATTAAAGTACCAGTTATAACTAAAGATACTTTAATAAAACAAGGCAAACAAAGTTTTAATTCTATATTAAGTTTTACATCATTAAATAATTGGCAAAAGAGTTCAAGATCTATAGATGTAGATTTACCTTATAGATTTGTAGATAGTTTAACTTTTGGATCTGCAACAATTGGACTTAAGCAAAATATATGGTTAGATGCTACGCTATCACAGGACATGGAAACCAAAGAAATTTTTATTAAATTAATTTCTGATTATCCAGGAACTACTTTTAATAATACACAAGGAATAATGATTGATAGAAAAAGCTCTGAATTTAAAAGCCTTCAGTTGCAAAATAGAAAGCCATTTGGTTTTGGGATCAATTTAGGAATGGGAATATCAGGTGATGGAACATTTGGTCCGTATATAGGACTTGGTGTTTCATGGAATCCAAAGCTTTTACAATGGTAAATAAATAGAATAGAATGGAATCATCAAGGTTTATACAAATATCGGAAGGCATACTTATAGAATACATCTATACTAGTCAGACTGCACCAACAACTTTTAATACTGGAACTTATCCAATAGAGTTGATGAGAGACACACAAACTAAAGGTACTTATCTATTTAATACAGACGTAGATGATTCACCAGCAATACCACAATTGTGGACAGATCAAGGTAATTACCGAGATAAATCTGCTGTTACTAATAACATTAATAAAACACAGTATGTTTCATTAAATACTAGCATTGGAGTTCCTTATAATGATTCAGTAAATTTCTTGACAGATACTGCAAATCTCCAACAAACGTTTAGTCCTAATCTTAATATAGAATATGACACAGTAAGACTTCATTTTGTAGCAGGATATAATTTTGCTGGATATGATGGTCTGGTTGCCGAGGTGTTGGCACCAAGAAGAGATGGTGTAATGCTTAACTTTGCATCAGTTAATTTTGGTAAATTGGATACACCAACTTTAAATCCTGATCCGTTATTGTTAGCTGATAAATTATATGCTAGTTATATTGAATGGAAAATACCTTCACTGTTTTATGCAAATGAATTGTTTGATGCAACAGATTCAAATGGTTTGGCTTATAAGATAACGGAAGGCCAAGGATTTTTACCGTCACCACCAATAACATTAAAGGTTAGTGGAATTTATGAAACTATTGTACAAAATGCATATAGCTTTTATGAGATGCAAGAAATTAATTCTGTATCAATATTAAATAGAGATATCTATGACAACTTATATGCTAAGGTAATACAATCTACAGCAGGTGATTACTTTGAATTATCAGGAGAAGTTACAGGATCCACTTTTGCTAATTTTATTGCACAGTTAAATTCAACAGGCGGTGGGGATTATGTAGTATTTCATGAAATAAGTGTAACAGAACAAATAGGAACAGTATTTACACAAACAAGCTTCCAGGTAATTTCACAGACTCAAGATTTTGATGAACCTATATTATTTAGGCCAATTATTAAAAATGCAAACTCTGCAATTTCATTTTCAATTAATTATGTATTAAGATTATACAATAAAGCTGATGCCACTCAAATTATTAAGAATGCTAAGTTAACATCATTCTTAACTCAGCAATATGGCAGGCAAATGATACAACTTAATTTAGGAGTTGTCCCAACTGTTGCGAATGTATATAATCAGATTAATAATGATACAGGTAAACAAATAGTAGTTGGTACTAGAACACCAGTTTCAACTGATAGCAATGCAGATACATCTGAACAAATCACAGAGAAATTAGTTGTAAAAACAAAATATGTAACTGCATTTAGAGATAGATTAAATGTCAAAGTAGCCATAGCACCAGTTAAAATCCAAACTGTAACAGAAGAAACAATACCACGTCCTAGCTTTGGAACGACTGCAAATAATCCAGGATCTTTGCGATTTAATGAAATAAAAAAACAATAACAAATGGCAGCACAAAAGAAACTCACTGAAGCTGAATTGGTTAAAAAGAAAGCTAATACTAAACAACCGACAGGAGGTATAAGAAATAACGTAGCGGTAACTAAAATTAAGAAAGAATATTTTCAAAAATTTGTTAATCTAGCAGTTAATGAATCTCCACTACCACAAGGTGATGGTATAATTAGAATATCGCCGTTTGATGATTATTTTCTATTTACTATGTTTGATACTATTGAAGGTGAAGATACTCCAATAGATTTAACTAATGTAGGAACTATTTATATAACTTTTATTGGTACTACTGATGAGATAGACATTAAAAATCATACTCAAGTTAAAGAAGTTGATTTATCAAAAGGTGAAGTATTATTTAGAATATCTAGATCTGATAGTAAGAAAATATTAGCTTTAGATAATGAAAACTTTTATATTTCAACTAGAATGATTAGCCCTGATGATGGATCAATTTCTGACGAGTCTGTTTTATATCAAGGTATTTGGTTAGCATTTGATGCGGCCAACAGAATTACACTATTATCTCAGATTGAAGAACAAAGAGAATCATATAGTACTGAATTAGCTATATTAAAAGAAGAGAACACTGAACTTAAGAGAACACTTAAAAAATCAACTATTAATGATATTAGTAATGATGCTACTATTTTATCACTACAACAAAACAATACAGAGATGGCAAATGAAATAGCAGAATTAACTGCTGATTTAAAATCTACAAAAATACAAGAAATGCAACGAAGAACAGCGGCAGTGAATAAGGCTGTAGAAGAACAGAAACTTGCTAATCAACAAAAAAGAGCTATGGTTGAAGCTGTTACTGTTGCAGGAACCGGAGCAATTGATCCAGGGTTTTGGAAAAATGCAGCAAAAAATTTACAAAATTATACGATTGGTAATAATACAAGTACAACTATAGTAAAAGGGCCAAATAATGAAATTTTATAAACTATGATACTAAGTGCAAGAAATAATCAATTTAAATTTGACTTCCCTAGGAACTTTATACCTGATGCTATTGCTAAAAAATATAAACCTTTTTTAACAAGAATACCTGGTGGGTTAATAAAAGAACCTATTGATTATTGGAACTATGGAATTCAATCTATTAACTTGCCTGGGCCATCATTTGATCCAGTAACACAGACAGATTATCCTGGTAATACTCGTGCATTTAGATCTAGTATACCTGCTCAGCAATTATTTGATAAATCAATGACAGTTACCATGCAAGCATTTGATGGTTATGTTAATTATTGGATGGCTGTAGAAATGTTTGATTATTACTATAAGTTAAGTGGGAAGCATCCGTATTTACCAGAAGGTGTAGGTGTTCAAATGCTAGATGCAGATGGAACTGTCTTTGTGACTATCCAATTAAAGAATATGTTTATTTCAAATATAGGAGCTTTAGATTTAAACTTTTCAAGTAACACTGTTGAATTTCAAACTTTTGATATGGAGTTTACTTATAACATTTTGGATGTCACAGTTAACATAGACTAATATATAAACAAATAAAGAACCTAAATGAAAACTTTTAAAGATTATCTTACTGAAAATAATAATGATGCTATAGATATACAAAATCTATTAAATGAATCGCATGAATTAACTGAAGAACAGGATGCTGCAATTGATACGGCTGTAGATAGAATTATGGAAGATCATAAAAATGGAAAAGATTTAGAGACTGTTGTTGAAGAAATTATAAATGAAGGTATCTTAGGAAGTATATTTGGTGGTTTAACTGGATTTGCTTTAGGGAAAACTCTCGGTAAGGCAGTAGCAAAAGTTTTAGGTATAGAAAAGGGTGCTTTATATGATTTACTAACTTCACGTCTTGTTGGTGCTGCGCTAGGTGCAGTTATTGGTAAGAGAATATAAATAGAATGATTAACATAGGAATTGACTTTTCGCTAAATAGCCCAGGTGTCTGTGTAGAAACAGATGATGGCAAATATCACTTTATAACTTTTTTTAATTATGGAAATCGTATATGGGATGAAGAAGGTAAAAAAATACCAAAAGCATTCAGTGTACATAAAGAATTAATGGATGATTCTGCAATGCTAGGATTTCCTTATAATAGAGATGTGACAAGTAAAGAGTTTTTACCAAGAGAGCGCCAAAAGTTACAAGATGCTGGAAATATTAG
>Ga0307986_10000359_pt1 | contig 33938 bp, 41 predicted proteins | sample EllFjometageno82_FD_203170 | JGI IMG/M metagenome (GOLD analysis project Ga0307986, IMG submission 203170) | Marine microbial communities from Ellis Fjord, Antarctic Ocean - #82 | ecosystem: Environmental > Aquatic > Marine > Unclassified | place: Southern Ocean | collected 2014-10-09 | reverse complement strand
AGTTTTTAAACACCTTGGACTTGAAGATGTGGTTGACACCGTTTTAGAGCGAATGGGAGATGTCGATCAGATTATACTTGTTGGAGACTATGCTAAGGGAAATGATTCAGGACTAATTGAAGTATTTTTAATTGGTCAGGGCCTTAACATGGAATACATCGCCCAGCTGGAAGATAAAATCGAGAAATTAATCAAGCGTAAAATCAGCTTTTATTTAGCTTCTAAATTTTTAGCCAACACAGAACACATTGTATTATTTAATGCTAAAGACAAATGATATCATTAGAGAGTGAAGAGCGCCCTTGGGGACGTTTTTTTGTAGTGCACGATGAGCCTACCTATAAGTTAAAGCGAATAGAGGTAGATACGGGGGGGAGACTTTCCTACCAGTACCATTATAAGCGCTCTGAGGCTTGGACGATAGTCGAAGGGATTGGAACCATTACTTTGGATGGAGAAGCAAAAGAATATAAGGTCGGGCAAACGATTTTAATTCCACAAGGAGTAAAACACCGTATAGAAAATAAAGGACAAGAGAAAGTTGTTTTTATAGAAGTGCAAACCGGAACTTATTTTGGGGAGGACGATATTGTTCGCATAGAAGATGATTATAACAGGGCGTAAATGAGTAAATCAAAAGCAATTATTGTTTCAGGCTATTTTAACCCCTTACATAAAGGACACCTTGAGCTTTTTGAAAAAGCAAAAGTAGCTGGAGATTTACTTTGGGTGATTGTAAATAGTGATCTTCAAAGAGAGTTAAAGGGAAGTAAAGCCTTTATGGATGAGGACGAGCGCCTCATTATTGTTAGCGCCATTGGTATTGTTGATAAAGCCCTAGTTTCTATTGATAAAGATAAAACTCAGTGCGCGACGCTGCGTTCTTTAGCTAAAGAATATGTTTCTTGGTATGATTTGTTCTTTGCTAATGGTGGGGATCAAAACAATGATAATATTCCTGAGGTGTCAATTTGTAAAGAAGTGGGTATTGGACTTTTGGAAGGACTAGGCGATAAGATTCAATCCTCCTCATGGCTTTTAAAAAAATAGAATGCAGATAAAAAACATTTGTTGTATCGGAGCAGGTTATGTAGGAGGACCAACAATGGCTGTGATTGCATTAAAATGTTCCGAAATTAAAGTCACTGTAGTTGATTTAAATCCACAGCGTATTGCCGCTTGGAATGGCCCTTTGGACGCACTTCCAGTTTACGAGCCTGGTCTTGCCGAAGTAGTAAAAGAAACTCGTGGGCGAAATTTATTTTTTTCTACAGAAGTAGATAAGGCCATTGAAAAGGCTGAAATGATTTTTATGGCGGTCAATACGCCAACCAAAACAGAAGGGGAGGGTGCTGGTATGGCTGCGGATTTACGTTATGTGGAAGCCTGTGCAAGAAATATTGCCAGGGTATCCACAACCGATAAGATTGTGATTGAAAAATCAACCCTTCCGGTTCGCACGGCAGAAAAGATTAAAGAGATTTTGGACAGTGAGGGCAGTGGAGTTCACTTTGAAATTCTTTCCAATCCTGAGTTTTTAGCCGAAGGGACTGCCATTGAGGATTTGTTTAAATCAGACCGGGTACTTATTGGTGGTGATCCATCAGAAACGGGACAAAAAGCGGTTCAGGCACTAGTTGATATTTATGCCAAATGGATTCCTAAAGAGAAAATTTTAACTACTAATGTTTGGTCTTCAGAGTTATCAAAGTTAGCTTCTAATGCGATGCTAGCGCAGCGCATTTCATCTGTTAATAGTCTTTCTGCTCTTTGTGAGAAAACAGGGGCCGACATAGATGAGCTTTCTAAAGCCATTGGAATGGACCATCGTATTGGCTCCAAGTTTTTAAAAGCTTCTGTGGGTTTTGGAGGGAGTTGTTTTCAAAAGGATGTTTTAAACCTGGTTTATCTCTGTCGCCATTATGGACTGGAAGAGGTCGCAGAATATTGGCATCAGGTGATTAAGATAAATGACTATCAAAAAGATCGCTTCGCTCAAAAAATTATTGATCATTTTGGGGGTGATTTAAGAGGGAAAAAAATTGCGCTTTTGGGGTGGGCATTTAAAGCCAATACCAATGATTCTAGGGAAAGCCCTGCAATCTATGTTGCAAAGAAATTATTTAAAGCGGGAGCAATTCTGGAAATTTACGATCCAATGGTATCCAAAGAATCTATTTTTAGCGATATTAATTTTTATTGGGAGGCCTCAAAAAAAGACGATTTAACTACGCGGATTTCAGTAATTGACTCTGTGAGTAAACTAGACCACAGCATTAATGCTATAGCCATTTTAACCGAGTGGGAGGCGTTTAAAAGTTTAGACTTTTCAGAAACTATAGTTTTTGATGGTAGAGGGGTAGCAGCTATAAGTACGTATTCAATTGGAAAAGGATGAAGAGAGCACTATTTTTACCAAAAAAGGAATCTTACCTACCAGCAGTAGTATAAATTGATTAATCAAATTTTTTCAAGGTGAGTAAGCAAAAAGCCATCATAGTCTCAGGTTATTTTAACCCAATCCATAAAGGACACCTGGAGTATTTTAATAATGCTAAGTCCCAAGCTGACAAGCTTTTTGTAATAGTTAATAATGACCAACAAAGAGCGATTAAAGGGAGTAATAGAGTTTCAAGATGAAAATGAGAGAATGATCATCGTATCAAACATAAAAACCGTTGACAAGGCGATTTTATCTATTGATACCGATAGGACAGTTTGTGAGACCATTAAAATGATTGCTGAGGAGTTTGGAGAGGAGTTCGATTTGGGGTTTGCCAATGGGGGTGATCAAAATAATGATACCATTCCTGAAAGAGAAATTTGTGAGCAGATGAATGTAGCTTTAATTGATGGGCTGGGAGATAAAATACAGTCCAGTAGTTGGCTGCTTAAGAAATTTTAATAAGGATTAAATGAGTTTAAAAAAAACAGTCTTAGTAACAGGTGGTGCTGGATTTATTGGTTCTCACTTGTGTGAGAAACTTTATAAATCAGATAAACATGAAGTTTATTCATTAGACAATTATTTTACAGGATCTATTAATAATCATATTAAAGGAGTTAATTACATTAAAGGTGACACTTCACAGATAAATGAATTAATAAAATTTTCGCCCGATTATATATATCATTTAGGAGAATATTCAAGGGTTGAGCAAAGTTTTGAAGATATAGAAAAAGTGTGGAAATTTAATAAAGATGGTATTTTTTCGGTATTGGAGTTTTGTAGAAAGACAAGGGCTAAAATTATATATGCCGGAAGTAGCACTAAATTTGGGGATGGTGGTCTTGGAAGAAGCCAAAGCCCGTATGCATGGTCAAAAGCTACTAATACCGAACTGGTTAAAAACTATGGTAATTGGTTTGGTATAAAATATGCAATTACGTATTTCTATAATGTATATGGACCAAGAGAAATATCAGAGGGTAAATATGCTACTTTAATTGCATTATTTAAAAAAAGTGCAAGCCAGAAAACACCTCTCACAGTAGTTAGTCCAGGAACACAAAAGCGTAATTTTACTCATATTGATGATATAATAAAAGGAATAATATTGGTAGGCGAGAATGGATATGGGGATGATTATGGTATTGGTTCTCCAGAATCATTTTCAGTCCTTGAAATAGCAAAGTTTTTTGACTGTCAAATAAGAATGCTTCCAGAAAGAGCAGGTAATAGAATGAGTGCTGATGTTAAAACAGAAAAGACAAGAGCACTTGGTTGGTCGCCTTCTAAGAGTGTAGTAGACTATATTAAAAATGGAAATTAATAAATTTATAATCTTGTATAATTTCTAGTTTAAAATTGAATGATTGAGATCATAAAATAAATTTTCTAACTACTAAAAGGCAAAGGAAAGGACATGTTATTCTTAAAATATTACTATTTGTTGGAATGATCTTAGAAGTATTTGGATTAGTAATATTTATTCCTTTGTTTATCAACAATATTATTCAAAGCAAATCTTTACCAGTTTATGGCGATGGGAACTACACAAGAGATTGGCTTTATGTGAAAGATCACGCTAGAGCAATAGATTTAGTTTTTCATAATGGTAAAAATTGAGAAACATACAACATTGGAGGATTTAATGAATGGAAAAATATTGATTTGGTTAAGCTTTTATGCAAAAAGATGGATAAAAAATTAAAGCTAGAATTAGGTTCTTCTGAAAAGTTAATTAAATATGTAAAAGATAGGCCTGGCCATGACCTTAGATATGCAATTGATGCTTCAAAAATTAATATTGAGTTGGGGTGGAAACCCTCTGTAACATTTGAAGAAGGTTTAGAGTTAACAATTGATTGGTATTTGTCAAATTTAAATTGGCTAGAAAATATTACTACTGGAGAATATCAAAAATACTATAATGAGCAATACAAATAATTTTTAAGATGAAAGGGATTATATTAGCAGGAGGCTCAGGAACACGGCTTTATCCTATTACTAAAGGTGTATCGAAACAATTACTTCCTGTAAGTGATAAACCGATGATTTATTATCCGCTATCAGTTTTGATGCTAGCTGGGATTAAAGAAATATTAATTATATCTACACCTATTGATTTACCCCATTTCAATCGTCTTCTTGGGGATGGTAGTGATATAGGAATTAAATTATTTTATAGAGAGCAGCCATCTCCTGATGGTTTAGCACAGGCCTTTATTATTGGTGAAGATTTTATTGGAAATGATGACGTTTGCCTTGTACTAGGGGATAATATTTTTTATGGACATGGGCTTACTAAAATATTAGAAAAGTCTGTTGAAAATGTTATTAAAAATAAAAAAGCTACAATTTTTGGTTATTATGTTACTGACCCCCAAAGATACGGAGTAGTAGATTTTGATAATCAAGGAAATGCTTTGAGTATTAATGAAAAACCAAATAATCCAAAAAGTAATTATGCTGTTATAGGTTTGTATTTCTATCCCAATAGTGTAGTTAATATTGCTAAAAATATAAAGCCTAGTAACAGGGGTGAATTAGAAATAACTTCAGTTAATCAAAAATACTTAGATGATAAAAACCTACGCGTTGAGCTAATGGGTAGAGGTTATGCCTGGCTTGATACCGGAACACATGAAAGCTTATTGGAGGCGTCAAACTTTATCCAAACAGTAGAGCATAGACAAGGTTTAAAAGTTGCTTGTTTAGAAGAAATAGCTTTTTTTAAAGGGTATATTACAAAAGAGCAGTTAATAAACTTAGCAGAGCCATTAATGAAAAATGCATATGGTCAATATTTAATGAGAATAGCAACCCAAAATGAATATGAAATTTTATAAAACTGAAATTCCAGATGTAGTAATTATAAAGCCTAATGTTTTTAACGACGAGAGGGGATATTTTTTTGAAACTTTTAGGGAAAAAGAATTAAATAATTTTTTAGGATATAATGTAAATTTTTGTCAGGATAACGAATCCAAATCTAACTTTGGAGTTTTAAGAGGGTTACACTATCAAGTTCCGCCTTATGCTCAATCAAAATTAGTTAGGGTAATAAAAGGGAAGGTTTTAGATGTTGCTGTTGATATTCGGAGAGAATCCTTAACATTTGGAAAACATGTAGCAGTTGAGTTAAGTGAAGAAAATAAATCGCAATTGTTTATTCCTAAAGGTTTTGCTCATGGATTTGTTGTGCTGAGTGAAACTGCTATTTTTTGTTATAAAGTGGACAGTTATTATAACAAACAATCAGACAGAGGCATAGCGTATAATGATCCTAATCTTAAAATTAATTGGAAAATTAAAAATTCGGATATAAAAGTTTCTGATAAAGACAGTGCATTACCACTTTTAAACACAGATAATTAGTAATTTTTTTATGAACTTCATTTATTTTACCGTCTTACCTAGGATATGATATTATCAAATTATAAAGAAATTTCAAAATTTTTGTCCAAAAAGCAGAGGATTGGACTTCTATCGCTAATTGCTATGATTTTTGTTGGTATGGTTTTAGAAATATTTGGATTAGGGGTTTTAGTGCCCACTATTTCATTAATGCAAAATCCAGAATTATTGGAGAGTTATAGTTTTTTTAATTTTTTCAATAGTGGGAATGATTATAAATCAATAATTCAGCTTTTAGTGGGAGCAATATTTTTTTTAAATATTGCTAGAGCTTTATACATGTTATTATTAACTTTTTTGCAAAATAAGTTCATTTCAAAAGTCACTGCAAATATTTCAAATAACTTATTTGCACATTATTTGAATCAAAATTATTCTTTCTTTTTAAACACAAACACCTCTAAATTAATAAAAAATATTCAGGTTGAAGTAGGTGGATTTAATAGTTTTCTTGGAGCCTATATTTCATTGATAACAGAGGGATTAATGATGCTGGCAGTATTAGCAACCGTAATAATAGTTCAACCTTTAGGAGCATTATTATTTTTTATATTTATTGGCTCCATATCGTATTTGATTTTAAAATTCTCAAAGGGCAAACTAAATGCTTGGTCTAAAAATAGAGAAGAATATGACAATAATCTTTCAAAAGCAGTATTAGAATCTTTGGGAGGTATAAAAGATTTTAAGATTTATAATGCAGAAAATTTCTTTATTAAAAAATATTCAGAATTGAACCTTCAAAAAGCTGGTCTTATTTCAAAATATCTAACTTTAAGTCAAACACCACGTTTTTTGTTGGAAATTACTCTAGTTGTAGGGATATTAATTTTTATAATTTTTATGTTTTTTAATAATACTGATTCAATTGATATTGTTTCCAGTCTTGGGCTTTTTGTGGCTGCTAGTTTTAGGCTAATACCTTCTGTTAATAAGCTTATTTTTTCATTACAATCGATAGGGTATAATAAAATTTCGATTAATCTTTTAAAAAAAGAATTTAAGATTAACAGCAAACAAAATCAATCAGCAGAGAGCAATATTAAATTCAATAATAAAATTGTAATTAAAGACCTAAGCTATAGATATCCATCACAAAAAAGGCTTCAACTTGAGAAATTAAATTTTGAAATATTAAAGGGCCAAAAAGTAGGTATTATAGGAGAAAGTGGATCAGGGAAATCTACATTTGTAGATTTGTTTACTGCTTTATTAGAGCCTACAGATGGTGATATTTTAGTTGACGGACAGTCTATTTATCATTCTGAAAAAAGCTGGAAGTCAAAAATGGGATATGTGCCTCAGAGCATTTATCTTATGGATGATACAATAGCTAATAATATTACTCTTTTTGAAAAAAGCAGACAAATAGATTATGAGCTTTTAGAAAAGGTTATTAAAAATGTAGGACTTTATGATTATATTAATTCCCTTCCAAAGGGAGTTTCAACAACAGTAGGTGAAAAGGGAGTGAATTTATCCGGTGGGCAGTTACAAAGAATAGGTTTAGCTAGAGCATTCTATAGGCAACCACAAGTGTTAATTTTAGATGAAAGTACTTCGGCACTAGATCCAGTTACTGAGAAAGTTATTTTAGAATCGATTTATAAAATGAGTAACACTTTGACAGTTATTTTTATTTCACATAAAAAATCAAATCTTGACAAATGTGACGTTATATATAAAATTGAAGAAAATTTATTATCAATAGTTTAGTATGAAAAAAGCTTTAATAACTGGAGTCACAGGCCAAGACGGTGCCTACTTATCTGAGTTTCTTTTAAAAAAGGGATATACAGTACATGGCTTAAAAAGAAGGACCTCATTATTCAATACTGATAGAATAGACCACCTTTATGAGGACCCTCATATTGAAAATCAAAAATTTATTCTACACTATGGAGACATGACAGACTCTACAAATCTTATTAGGCTAATAAAAGAGATTCAGCCTGATGAAATATATAATCTAGCTGCAATGAGTCATGTGCGTGTCTCTTTTGAAATGCCCGAGTATGTGGCAGACACAGATGGAATAGGCACACTAAGATTATTAGAAGCTGTTAGACTTTTGGGTTTAGAGAAAAAGACAAGAATATACCAAGCCTCAACTTCTGAATTATATGGAAAGGCTCAAGAAGTCCCTCAGACTGAAAATACGCCCTTCTATCCTCGCTCTCCTTATGCTGTAGCAAAAATATATGCTTACTGGATTACGGTTAATTATAGAGAGGCCTATGGGTTATTTGCCAGTAATGGGATTCTTTTTAATCACGAGTCTCCGATTCGTGGAGAAACATTTGTGACTAGAAAAATTACAAGAGCGGTTTCAAGAATCGCTCTTGGTCTTCAAGAAAAACTCTATTTAGGAAACCTAGACTCTAAAAGAGACTGGGGTCATGCTAAGGATTATGTTAGAATGATGTGGATGATTTTACAAGCAGAGAAAGCTGAAGATTGGGTAATTGCAACTGGAAGAACGACTTCCATCAGAGATTTTGTGAAAATGTCTTTTAGTCATATTGGAGTAGAATTAGAATTTAGTGGATCAGGAATAAATGAAATAGCCAAAGTAAAGTCTTGCTCTAAACCAGACTATCAATTACAGATAGGCAAGGAAGTATTATCCATTGATGAGAAATACTTTCGACCAACAGAAGTAGATCTTCTTGTAGGAGATTCTACCAAGGCAAAACAAAAGCTTGGATGGGAACCTCAAATCACCTTAGAAGAGCTTATTGAAGATATGATGAGTTCAGATATTAAACTATTTAAAAAGGACAAATACCTGAAAGATGGGGGTTATAATACACTAAATTATTATGAGTAATACCATTACTCTAAACTCTAAGATATATATAGCAGGCCATAAAGGAATGGTTGGCTCTGCATGCTGGAGAGCATTAAAAGCTAAAGGATATGATAATCTTATAGGCTATAGCTCCAAAGAGTTAGACCTAAGAGATCAAAGAGCAGTCTTTGAGCAATTAGAAAAAGAAAAGCCAGATGTCATTATTGATGCAGCAGCTAAAGTAGGAGGAATACTAGCGAATAGTACTTATCCCTACGAGTTTTTAATGGATAATATGCTTATTCAAAATAATCTTATCAAAGCCGCTCATGAGTTAGACATTCCAAAGTTCATTTTTTTAGGAAGCTCTTGTATTTATCCAAAGATGGCTCCTCAACCACTCAAAGAAGAGTATTTACTAACGGGACCATTGGAAGAAACAAATCAGTGGTACGCTATAGCAAAGATCTCTGGAGTAAAATTAATAGAGGCACTTAGAGTTCAATATGGTAGAGACTATGTATCTCTTATGCCTACCAATTTATATGGTCCTGGGGATAATTATGACCTTGAAACTTCGCATGTACTCCCTGCTATCCTTAGAAAGTTTCATGAAGCCAAAGAGAATAATCATAAAGATGTTGTACTCTGGGGAACAGGAACCCCAAAAAGAGAATTTCTTCACGTAGATGATCTAGCTAGTGTAGTGGTATATGCAATGGAAAATAAATTAGAAGATTCTTTTTATAATGTTGGTTCGCAGTTTGAGGTGTCTATAAAAGAACTAGCAGAGCTAATAAAAGAAATTGTAGGCCATAAGGGAAATATTTTTTGGGATAAAAACAAACCAGATGGGACATTAAGAAAAAAGCTTGACATAAAAAGAATTAATAAGCTTGGAGAGGGGTTAAATGCGATAGATTTAAAATCAGGCATTAAGAATTTGTATAAAAGTATAAGGTGGGAATAATTCTAGAAAATATAGGTTATTTTAATTATGAATATAAATTCTATAATGTTCCCAAAAATTTCCGGGGTTTAATTAAATATATAGTTAGATTAATTCTATTAAATATTAAATCTCCTTTAAATAATAAATTACTAAATAAAACACAAAATTGGCATATTATAGATTGTAATTTAGAACTAGAACATTCAAAAAGATATATTGTTAAAGGCAATTTTAATGAACTGAGAGCTCTTAAAAATATTTTATTAAAGAATAAAAAACAATCCAAGGGAAACATTCATCGCCATAGTAAGGTTTATTTATTTGAAGACTATTTAAACAAAAGGGTTTTACTAAAAAACTGTTTTTTTTTAATATCTAAAAAAGAATATGAAAAACACCAGTATTCTCTCACTAATATAGATACAAACACATTAATTATTTTTTGTGAAGACATTAAAGACTTAAATGTTGAAAAATTTGGAGCATTATTAGAATTCAAATATAAAAGGCTTTCATGAAAAAACCTTTTTTTACAATTGGAATACCAACTTATGAGATGTCAGGTAAAGGAGTCATTTATTTATCAGAATTACTGGAAACAATTAACAAGCAAACATTTAAAGATTTTGAAGTTTTGGTTTCGGACAATTCAATGGATAATGAAATCAAAAATTTCATTGATTCAAAAGCTTTTAATTTCAAATTAAGATATATTGAAAATAAAATCGGCAAAGACAATCCTTCAGCAAATATTAACAATATTATAAAATTTTCAGTTGGGGAATACATAAAATTTATATTTCAAGACGATTTATTAGAAGGTGAAAAATCATTAGAAAATTTAGTTAATACAATTAATAATAACAAAGATTCAAAATGGTTCTTGAGCGGTGCCTCACATCTAAAACAAAATGAAAGGATTAATCCGATGATTCCATATTATAATGATAAAATTCATATGGGCTTTAACACTATTAGTTCACCTAGTGTTTTAACTATTAAAAATGATAAAGAGAAGATTAAATTTAATGAAGAGCATACTTGGTTATTGGATTGTGTTTACTACAAGGAGTGTTTTTTAACTTTTGGCGCTCCCATTATTATTTCTTCACCCTTAATCATTAACAGAATTTCTGATACCCAACTAACAAATAAATTAAAAGAATATATAAAGTATAAAGAAATAATTAAATCAATTCATTATTATGAAAAAGGCGTGATTAAATATTTTTATTATTTTAATCAAAGCATAATTTTTTTAAAAAACATGATATTTGTCAGACTAAAACGTTATGCTAGAATTAAATAATATAACATTATTAACCGTTAGTACAGTTGATGTAGAGGAGAGTATTCAAGCATTAGCGTATAGTAACAGGGGAGTTAAGTTCAAATCTGTAAAACTTTTCTCACATTATAATCCTTCTCCCCACCTTGATTTTTATGATTTTATTAAAATTAGAAAATTTAAGAATGTTGAAGAATGGGGCTATTTTATTGTCTATGAATTACATAATTATATAGAAACAGATTATATATTGTTAATACACGCTGATGGTTTCGTAGTCAATCCAAATTCATGGACAAATGATTTTTTAAAATATGATTATATAGGAGCTCCATGGCCAATTCCAAATGATGATTTTACTTATAAAGATCAAAAAAACAGACTAATAAGAGTTGGTAACAGTGTTTCACTTAGAAGTTTAAGATTACTGAAATTCCCAAGTGAAAATAAATTAAAGTGGACTGATACTCATGGATTTTTCCATGAAGACGGTTATATCTGCACGAAAATTAATCATTTAATAGAAGATGCTGGGATGAGGTTTGCGCCAATTGAACTGGCGGTTAGATTTTCGCAGGAAACACCAGTTTCTGAAGCCGAAGATATAAAGCCTTTTGTCTTTCATAAATGGATGGGAAGTAATAATAAGAATCCAAGATTTGGATCTTACAATAAATATAATTACAAGTATTATTTAAAAAAAATTAAAAAACTGTATGCCAAAATTATATGATTCATTTTTGTTCTTTCAAGAGCTTGACTTATTAGAACTCAGGTTAAAATATTTAAATAGCAAAGTAGATTACTTTATTATAGTAGAGGCTGGTCAGACTTTTTCAGGAAATAAAAAGCCTTTCAATTATGAGCTAAATATTGAAAGATTTCATGAGTTTAACCATAAAATTATTTATTTTAAAATCGAAGATTTTCATGATTCATACGACTCAGTAAAAGCGTTTTTATATAATCATGAGGACATTTCATTTAGAAATATTTTTGATTTATTAGAATCTGAAACTCATTATCCTAAAGACGAATTACATTGGGTTTTAGATTCCTATCATAGAAATTGTTTACAAATAGTTCATCAAAAGCACATAAAGGACAATGATTTTATTATTCTATCTGATTTAGATGAAATACCTAGCTTAGAGTATTTAGAAATTAATTTTTTAAATACACTTTCTTCATTAATGGTTATGAAGCAAAAACAATTTATGTACTATTTAAATTATTATCATAATGACAATTGGTATGGAAGTATAGTAGGTAAGTATGAGCATTTTAAAGATATTTCTTTAAATATTATAAAAGCTGATTCAAAAATCACCAGACAGATAGTTGATGAGGATGAATTAAAAAACGGCGGTTATCACTTTACCAACGCAGGGGGTACAGATTTAATTATTTCTAAAATTCAAAGTTGGAGTCACCAAGAGTTTAACACAAAAGATATTTTAAAAAGACTTAACTATAATGTTTCAACAGGTCAGGATATATTTGAAAGGCAGTATGGAACAATTCTTAAATCTGTTGAGGTTAATGACAAGAATTTTTTTGACAAGGAAATGGGGGATTTGCTTATAAGGTATCCAAGTTTATTAATTAATAAAAAAACAAGAATTGTTTCAAAATACAGTTGGTATAATTGTTTCAGGTATTTTAAATATGTTTTAGATAAAGTAATAAATTATTTAAAACAGTAATTTTTTATAATTTCTCGTGTATAAGAATATAGCATTAGATTACAGATATTTATCAATAAATTTATTATTCTAAAAAAGAAAAGATATACTTTAAAAGGTATTAAACATTTTAAATATACAATATGAAAGCAGTAATACTAGCTGGAGGTTTAGGCACGAGACTTAGTGAAGAAACAAGTTTAAAGCCTAAACCTATGGTAGAAATTGGTGGCAAACCAATTTTGTGGCATATAATGAAAATATATTCTGAGTTTGGCATTAATGAATTTATAATTTGCCTTGGTTATAAGGGATTCGTAATAAAAGAATTTTTCATGAATTATCAAATGCATATGTCAGATGTAACAATTGACATGGAAAAAGGGAATACAATAATTCATAAAAGTAGAGTAGAACCCTGGAAAGTGACTCTTGTAGATACAGGGTTGGATACTATGACCGGAGGAAGAATAAAAAGAATCTCTAAGTATTTAGGGGAGAATGAAACTTTTTGTATGACATATGGAGATGGATTGTCTGATATTGATATTAGAAAAGTAATTGATTTTCATTTATCTCACGGTAAAACAGCCACCTTGTCTGCAACACTCCCTCCTGGCAGATTTGGATCACTAAATATAGAGGGTAAAGTTGTTAAACGATTCGAAGAAAAGCCAAAGGGTGACGGAGCATTTATTAATGGAGGGTTTTTTGTTCTAAACTCAAAGGTTATAGATACAATCTCAGGAGATGATACAATTTGGGAACAAGAGCCACTAAAAAACCTAGCTAAAAATTCTCAATTGATGTGCTATGAGCACAGAGGTTTTTGGCAGCCAATGGATACATTAAGAGAAAAAAAATTGCTAGAAAATTTGTGGGAAAGCAATAAAGCACCTTGGAAAATATGGAAAGATTAAAAACAACTAGTGAATTTTGGAAAGGAAAAAAAGTTTTTGTTACTGGTCATACAGGTTTCAAAGGAGTTTGGCTTTGTTTATGGTTAAATATGTTAGGTGCTAAAGTAAAAGGTTATTCTTTAGCACCAGAAAATCATTCGCCATTTTTTTATGAGTCTAATTTAGATAAAATTATAGAAAGTGAATTTGGCGATATCAGAGATTATATTACGTTAGAAAAAAGCTTAAAAGCATTTCAGCCTCAAATTATTTTTCATTTGGCGGCCCAAGCTTTAGTTATTGAGTCTTATTTAGATCCTATCAAAACCTTTTCTACAAATGTTCAGGGAACTGTAAATTTATTAGAAATTTCAAAGGGATTGAAGAATTTAAAAAGCATTTTAGTTATTACTACTGATAAATGCTATGAAAATGATGAATCAAAAAATTCATTTAAGGAATCAGATAAGTTAGGGGGTTCTGATCCTTATAGTTGCAGCAAGTCTTGTGCAGAATTAATAGTTAACTCTTATCGAGATTCATTTTTTAATAAGAAAAACATTTTAATATCAACAGCTAGAGCCGGTAATGTAATTGGAGGTGGAGATTATTCTAAAAACAGATTAATCCCCGATATTCTTAAAGCATTGCAATTAAATAGTGAAATTATAATTAGAAACCCTAAGTCTGTTAGGCCTTGGCAGCATGTTTTGAACCCATTGGAAGGATATATGATTTTAGTTGAAAATTTATTTAATGGTAAATCTGAATTTCAGGGGAGTTGGAATTTTGGTCCTAATATTGAAGATTGTAAAGATGTTAAATGGATAGTTGATAGTTTTAATAGTAGACTTAAGGCACCTCTTAAAATAAGCATGAAAAATAATAGTGAAAATTTTAAAGAGGCAAATTTTTTGTTTTTAGATTGTAGTAAAGCAAAAGAGAGCCTTAATTGGGAACCAATTTGGAATCTTGAAAATGCAGTTGAAAGTATAATTAGATGGAAGGAAAACCTACTAAATAAAGGAAACATTCAAGATTTTTGTATAAATGAAATTAAAAAATATATTAATTATGGAAAATGAATTAGTTGATTTAAGAAATAAAATAGACGCTTTAGTTAAAGATTTTTGTGAAATTAAATATTCAGAAAAAACATTTAGCAAACTATCTTCAGAAGTTCCAGTTTCTGGAAAGGTTATTGGATACGAAGAAATCAGAAATATGGTAAACTCAAGTCTTGATGGTTGGCTTACAACAGGAGATTATAATAAAAAGTTTGAATCTAAATTGAGTGAATTTATTGGAATTAAATATTGCTTAACAGTTAATTCTGGATCTTCAGCAAATTTAGTTGCATTTAACACATTAACTTCTGAAAGATTAGGTAAAAGGGCGATTAAAAAGGGGGATGAGGTTATAACAGTTGCTGCTGGTTTTCCAACCACTGTTAATCCAATTATACAGTTTGGCGCTATTCCAGTTTTTGTCGATGTTGATTTAAAGACTTATAATATAGATTCCACACTAGTTGAGAAAGCTATTAGTAAAAAAACAAAAGCAATAGTCTTAGCTCATGCTCTAGGCAATCCATTTAATTTAAAGGCTATTAAAGAAATATGTGATAAATATAAATTATGGCTTATTGAAGATACTTGTGATGCATTGGGATCTGAATACAATGGAAAAAAAGTAGGCACTTTTGGAGATATTTCCACATTAAGTTTTTATCCTGCTCATCACATAACAATGGGAGAAGGTGGCGCTGTTTTAACAAATTCATTTAAGTTAAAAAAAATTGCAGAGTCATACAGGGACTGGGGGCGAGACTGTTTCTGTGCCCCTGGTTGCGACAATACATGTAATGCTAGATTTGATCAGCAACAAGGAGATTTGCCACAAGGATACGACCATAAATATACATACTCACATTTAGGCTATAATTTGAAAATCACTGATATGCAAGCTGCATGTGGATTAGCCCAATTAGATAAATTAGAATATTTTATAAATAAGAGAAAACAAAACTTTAAGTATTTATATGACGGATTAATTAGACTAGGAGCTTACATTAATCTTCCAGAAGCTACAGACAATAGTGATCCATCATGGTTTGGATTTCCTATTACAATAAGAGATGAGAATTTTAAAAGATTAGATTTGCTTAGATATTTATCTAAAAATAATATTGGAACAAGACTATTGTTTGCAGGTAATTTAACTAAACAGCCATATTTTAAGAATATAGAATATAAAGTTGTAGGTAGTTTAAACAATACAGATAAAATTTTAAATGATACTTTTTGGCTTGGGGTCTTTCCTGGTCTTGATAAAGAACATCTTGATTACATAATAGAAAAGGTAGTTGATTTTTTTGAAAATTAAAATATGGAAAAAACCAAAATCGAGGGGTTATTTAAATTATTAAATTTTAATCAAACCGATACAAGAGGGCTGTTCAACAAAAATTTAAATAGTAAAACTATAAGTAAAATTAATTTTAATTTACAAGAATCATTTTATTCTGTTAACAAAAAAGGAGTCTTAAGAGGCATGCATTTTCAAACGCCACCATTTGCTCAAGATAAAATTGTGTATGTTTCTTATGGCAAAATATTGGACGTTGTATTAGATTTAAGATTAGATTCTCCAAGTTATGGACTTCATGATTTTTTTGAGATGTCAGCAGACTCGGATTATTCTTTATACATACCATCCGGACTTGCTCATGGGTTTTATACTTTGGATGATAATTCGATAGTCAACTATTTAGTTTCATCACCATATTCACAAGATCATGATAAGGGTATTTTATATAACTCATTTGGCTTTAATTGGAAATGCGAAAATCCTATAGTTTCTAAAAGAGATTTGTCCTTTCCTAATTTCAAAGAGTTTAAATCAGTTTTTTGATATGAATATTATTGTAATTGGAGCTTCAGGATTAGTTGGTTCTGCTATATATAAATCTTTAATAGATCAAAATGAAGTAGTTGGCACATATAATAAATATAAAATTGAAAATCTCAAAAAGCTAGATTTGACAGATTCAATAAAAACTGCTAATTTTTTTAAATCTAGAGATTGGGATATTATAGTTTGTTGTTCTGCACTAACAAATGTTGATTATTGCGAAAAACATCCTAATGAAAGCTACCTAAATAATGTTGTAGCTATAGAGAACTTATTAAACTCACAGCAAAATTCAAAAGCAAAAATTATCTATATATCAACCGATTATGTTTTTAATGGCAAAAATGGCCCCTACAGTGAAAGAGATTTAACAGATCCTATTTCAATATATGGAAAGCATAAATTGATAGCTGAAAATATAATTATGGGGCATTCAAAAAATAATGTAGTAATTAGGGTAACTAATGTTTTTGGTCCAGAATACAGAAATAAAAATTTTTTAAATAGATTATTATTTTTAAACAATTCCGAAAAATTACTAGTGTCAAGTGATCAATATGCAACTCCAATATATTCGTTTGATATAGGAAAACTGGTAAGGCTTATAATAAGTTCAGGTGGATGCGGTTTATATCATTTAGGTGGTTATGAATATATAACTAGACAAGATATTATTGATTTAGTAAATTATTATCCCAAGAAAAATATATTGTATGAAACTTATACAACATTAAATTCAGCTCAAGCAGCAAACAGGCCTTTACTAGGAGGATTAAGAAACTTGAGGATAAAAGAAGATTTTCCTAATTTTAAATTTAAGTCTATTCAAATGTATTTAAAGGAAATTTTATTAAATGAATAATTTTAAAAAAACAAACACTTTTTTTTTAATAAGTAACTATAATACTGACCCTAGTTATTTGCTAAAGTATTGTGAGGACTATATAATTTATGATCAGAGTGATAAGAGCCTTTTTGACATATCTAAGACAAATTTAAATTATATAAGAACTAAACATACAGGTCACAATATTTCTGACTATTTTCAATTTTTTATTGATAATTACGATGATTTGCCGGAATTCATTTGCTTATTAAAAGGGAATATAGTTGGCAGACATTTATCTCTTAAACATTTTGAAAAAGTATATAAAAACAAGTTTTTTACATACTTATTTAATGACGAACAATTACCCCCAATTAGCAAATCTCATTTTCTTTTGTCAGAAAGTAAATTTGTTGAGTTGAATAATTCTTGGTATGCTCGCTATCATCCAACTAAATATTTTAACAATTATAATGTGTTATTAAATTTTATATACAATAATCCAATAGTTTCAAAATATTTACTTTTTTCACCAGGAGCTTGTTATATTATTAGTAAAAATCATGTCCTTAATAATTCTAGAGAATTTTATATTAATCTTTTAAAAATTATTAATTACACACTGGTCCCAAAATTTCCAAGCGAAGCACACCAAATTGAAAGAATGCTCCCTATTATTTTTAACTCTTCTTACGAAAAAAAAAATTACATGAATTCTGTTAAAGAATTTCAAACTGAATTAAGTAAAATCAGTACACCTAAAATTAAATTTTCAATAATGGAATTTATTAAAAAAATCATAAAATGATTGCTACTGAGTTTTTTTATGGACAAGGATTAGGTAATCAGTTATTTTGTTATGTTGTTTCCAAAAGTTTATCTTTTGATAAGAAAATGGATCATGTGACTTTTGGCAATGAATTTTTTGGCTCTCCAAAATGGAATTCTTTTGGACTTTATTTTATCAATTTCCAACATAAAAATAATCTAACTCCAAAGAGTAATTTCACAATAATTAAAGAAAAAGATAAAAGACTTTATTTACCTCATTCATATCATGATAAGAATATAGGTTGTGATATTAGAGGTTTTGATCAAAATATTAAAGATTGTCCTGAATATTCATTAATTCTTGGTAATCTTCAATCTGAAAAATACTTTTATCATAATAAAACTCAAATTAAAAAGTGGCTAGAAATTAAACCGGAATTTGACTCTTATGAATTTTCAGACGATAATATTTGTATTATTAACTTCAGAGGAACAGAATATTATGGCAACCATGAATTATTTTTAAATAAATCATATTGGAAAAATGCTATTTCCAAAATGAGAAAAATTAATTTTAACATGAAATTTGTTGTTATAACAGAAGACATTTTTTTGGCTAAAATTTTATTTAAAGAGTTTGATTGTTTTCATTTTGATATAGCTAAGGACTATGTTTCAATTAAAAATGCTAGATATATTGTTTTATCTAATTCTTCCTTTGCTTTTTTTCCTGTCTGGACAAGTGATATAATTGACTACATAATTGCCCCTAAATATTGGTCACGCCATAATGTGTCTAATGGTTATTGGGGAAGTTTTCAAAATATTTATAAAGGATGGAATTATTTAGATCGAAAAGGAGAGATTTTTACATATGAAGAGTGCTTAAAAGAAATAGGCGACAATGAATTTTTAAGTTTGAACTACATATGATTTTTAATTTAAAAATGTAATACTTGAGTCATATTTACAAAAGAATTAAAGAAAATCTCTAATGTAGCAACAATATAAGATTGCTATTAGGGCAAAGAAATAAGCAATAAAAAAATTAATTAATGATACTAAAATATATTTTACCAGAGGGGATTAATAAATTGATTTATAGAATTTTATCTTCAAAATATAGAAATCGAAAAATAGATCATCATTACGAAAATTCAAATTATAATAGAGTGAGCTTAATTTTTAAGGCTATCTCAATGTTTCCAATAGATTCTAAATATTTAGAAATTGGTTGTTTTAATGATGAAGTTTTTAATTCAATACCATTGTCTTCTTCGCAAAAAGTAGGTGTAGATCCTCAAAAAGGAGGTACGAACAGAGTTACAAGTGATGAGTTTTTTAAATTCAATAAAGATAGATTTGATGTCATATTTATTGATGGGCTTCATCATTACTCTCAGGTCAGAAGAGATATTTTAAATTCATTAGAGCATCTTAATGAGAATGGAATTATTTTAATTCACGATATGTTACCTGAATCCTATATATCCTCTCAAGTACCCCGTCATAGATTCGCTTCAAATTGGAACGGTGATGTTTATAGAGTTATATTTGATTTAATGGAAAATAATAATTTAGAATTTAAAATTGTTAATATTGATTTTGGGGTGGGAATATTAAGACGAACCAATAATAAAAAAATAGTTTTAAATGAAAATAGTTATGATTACGAATTTTTTATGAATTGTAAAGATGATTTGCCAATTATTTCAGTAAATGAGTTTTTTGATTATTGTAAAGACAATACCATCAAATCACTATAAAATTATCAGAATATATTTTGAAAAATAAGCAAGTCATTAAAATTTATGGAGGATTGGGAAATCAGTTATTTCAATTGTCATTTGCAATTTATTTAAGCAAATTATCTAATAAGAAAATTCTCTTAGACATTAACGAATTTAAATATGTCAATCATCATTCCGGGTTTCAACTAAGCAGACTATTTAAAATTAATTTTCCAGTTCTAAATTTTTTTGAACATGTAAAATATAAATTTCTTAAACTTTTCTTCCTAAAAAACAATGTGTATTTAAAACAAAATGAAAAATCAGCAAATAAAATTCCATCAATAAATAAAATTCTAAAAAGCGAATATTTTGATGGTTATTGGCAGAACCTAACAATGGTTAATTCTATTCTTGAAGAATTAGTGTTTTCACTAAAACCATCAGATTCAGTAAAAACAGAAATTCTAGATCATTTTGTAGCAATACATGTAAGAAGAGGAGATTATTTGCTTAATGAAGACATGTATTTGAATATATGTGATAAAGATTACTATAAAAAAGCTGTAAATTATTTTAAAGATAATTTAGAAGACCCAAAATTTTTTATTTTTTCAGATGATATAGAGTGGTGTAAATCAAATTTTTCGTTTATAAAAAATCATATGTTTGTCGATTATAATAAATCAGCATTTGAAGATTTTATTTTAATGATGAAATTTAAAAATAAGATAATTTCTAATAGCACATTTAGTTGGTGGGCAGCTATGTTGAATTCACAAAGTAAAAATGTAATTGCACCTAAGGTCTGGAATAATTATATAGATTATAATGATTTTTTCCCAGAGAGTTGGATTAAAATATAGATATGATCATAGGAAATGGATTGCTTTCAAGTATTTTTTTTGAATACAAAGATGATCGTGAAATTCTAATTTTTGCTTCAGGAGTGTCAAATTCTTCAGAAACAAGATTTAGTGAGTTTGAAAGAGAAAAAAAACTACTACACAACATCGTAAAAAATAATCCAAACCAAACATTAATATATTTTAGTACTTGCGCTTTTTACGATAATTACTTCGATGAAAGTTTATATTTAAGGCATAAGAGAGATATAGAGAATTGGATTAAAAAGAATGTAAAGAAATTTCATATATTAAGAATACCTCAAATTATAGGAAGTAAAAACAATAATCAACTTCTAGGGTTCTTGAATTTTAAAATAAAAAACAAACAAAAATTCACATTATTTGATATCGAGAGAAACATAATTGATTTTGAATTTCTTTTGGTAATTTTTAACTATATAATTTCTAATGAGTTTTTTTTGAATAAAACCTCAAATATTTCTTATCCAGCGAACATTAGAGTAGTTGAAATTGTCAGTATTTTTGAAAAGATTCATAATGTTAAAGGTAATTATACATTAAAAAATAAGCATGGAAGTTTAAAAATTGAAAACACAATTCCAGAAAAAGTTATTTTTAAATTATATCCTAACTCAGATAATTACTTTTTAGATAAAATTCAGAAGTATTATGGATAATCTAGTTTCTATTATTTTACCTGTCTATAATGGGGAAAATTTTTTGAAAGAATCAATTGATAGTGTTTTAGCTCAGACCTATAAAAATTTTGAGTTTATAATTATAAATGATGGTTCAACAGATAGAAGTGATTTAATAATTAGAGAGTATTTAATAAATTCTAAAATAAAATATATTTCAAGAGAAAATAAAGGTTTAGTTGCCACATTGAATGAAGCTATTTTAATTTGTAAGGGAGATTATATAGCTAGAATGGATCAAGATGATATATGTTACCCAACTAGGGTAAAAAGCCAACTAGATTTTATAAAGAAAAATGATATTGATGTTTGTGGGTCAAGTTACGAGATTATAGATGAAAGTGGCAGGATTAAAAATATTGTAAATGCTTTTAATGAACATTTTGAAGTGATAATTTCTGCTATGCTAGTGCCATTTGCTCATCCCAGTGTAATGTTTAGAAATATTTTTAAGACTAAAGGATTAAAATATGGCAATAAAAAAATAACTTTTGCTGAAGATTATGATTTATGGATTAAAATGATTCAAATTGATTTAAAATTTGGTAATGTAGATGACATTTTATTAAAGTACAGAGTTTACGGAGAATCGTTATCAAGACTTACAAAAGAAAATATTTTTATTGAGGTTTACAATAATTGTGAAAATTATAACAAGAATTATAAGAGTAAATTAATTTCTGCGTATAAGAATATTTTATCAAAAGAAATAAATTATTCTTTTTCTCAAATCATAGTTAAAAGTGTTTTGAATTTTTTAAAGTCTAATGGTTATAATTTTATAGCAGTAAAACTGTTGTTAAAAATAAGTTTTAAATCACTCATTTTAGGGTTTTCAAAATTTATTAGACAAGAAATCCTGCATATAGTCTACATGTTTAGTTTTTTAAAAAATAAATAAATTTTGAAAAAAATAATAGTTATTGATGCTTGCAGCACTTCTCTTGGGGGGGGGTTAACCTACCTAAAAGAATTTCTAAAAAATTCTAATAAGGAGCATTTTTATTATGAAGTTCTTTGTTCTCAAAATATTTTTAAAAAATTACCTACATCATCTAAAATAAGGTTAATTAATCATCCCTTTCTAAATAAAGGAATAATTCATAGACTGTTTTTTCAATTTTTTATGATAGACAAATTTGTCAATAGCAATGCCTTAATTTTAATGAGTTTGAATGGTGATTATATAGGAAAGTTTAGTCCTCACATTGGTATTTGTCAAAACATGCTTCTTTATGAAGAAGAAAAAACAATGGGGATGAGTATTCTTGAGAAACTTAAGTTTAAACTATTAAAGATTAGACAAATAAAGAGCTTTAATAGTTCTAAAGGCGTTATTTTTTTATCTAAGCATGCTTCAAACACTGTATTACCTTTGATAAAAACAAAAAATAATGAAATAATAAATTTTGGTATTTCTGATAGGTTTAAGAATGAGAGCAGAGAAATGCATAGAATCAAGCCATATAAACTCTTGTATGTTTCTACAATACACACATATAAAAATCAACTTAATTTAATTAAAGGAGTTGAAATTTTAATTAAATCAGGAATTAATATAGAATTAACATTAGTTGGGCCAATTATAAATGCTAGTTATTGGAATAAAATCAGTACAAAAATTTCTCAAATTAATAATAGTGTGAATTACATCAAACATGTTGATTTCATTGATCATGAAAAAATTCACAATGTTTATAATTCAAATGATTTATTTTTATTTCCATCTTCATGTGAAAACATGCCAAATATTTTAATTGAAGCTATGGCATCTAAAATTCCAATATTATCCAGTAATTTTGAGCCTATGCCAGAATTTTTAAAGGATAATGCTCTTTATTTTGATCCTAATTGTATATTATCAATTAAAGATCAAATTCTTTTTGCTATTAATAATTATGATAAGTTAATTGTAAATGCGGAAAATGCCTATAAAGATTTAAAATATTATACTTGGAAAAAAAATTTTTCAAAAACAATTAGTTTTATTAAAAAGACAACAAATGAATTTCAAAAATAAAATACTCCTTATAACTGGCGGGACAGGTTCTTTTGGAAATGCTGTTTTAGATAGATTTTTAGATTCAGGAATAAAAGAAATTAGAATTTTTTCAAGAGATGAAAAAAAGCAGCATGATATGAGGGTTGCATATAATAATCCCAAGGTTAAGTTTTATATAGGAGATGTAAGAGATTACAGAAGTGTTGATCAGGCTACGTTCAATGTAGACTATGTTTTTCATGCAGCTGCGCTTAAACAAGTGCCTTCTTGTGAGTTTTATCCAATTGAGGCAGTTAAAACTAATGTTTTAGGAACAGAGAATGTTTTAAATGCAGCCATTTCTAATGATGTAGAAAAAGTAGTTTGCCTGAGTACAGATAAAGCAGTTTATCCTATTAATGCAATGGGAGTTTCAAAAGCAATGATGGAAAAAGTTTTTGTTGCAAAGTCTAGAAATTCTAGAAACACAATTATAACTGGAACACGATATGGAAATGTTATGGCTTCTAGAGGTTCAGTAATTCCTCATTTTCACGATCAGATCATTAAAGGTGAAAACATTACAGTTACTAATCCAAATATGACCAGATTCATGATGACTTTAGATCATGCTGTTGAACTAGTTTTATTTGCTTTTAATAACGGTCAAAGCGGTGATATTTTTGTACAAAAGTCACCAGCAAGTACTATAGGAGATTTAGCTATTGCTATGAAAGAGATTTATAATTCTGATGTAATCATTGAAAATATTGGAATTAGACATGCCGAGAAAATGCATGAAACATTACTTAGTGTTGAAGAACGAATGGTTAGTGAAGATTTAGGAAATTATTATAGAGTGTCTGCAGATAATAGAGACCTGAATTATAATAAATATTTTTCTGAGGGGATTGATTCAAAAGCCGTCTTAGAAGAATACAATTCTTTTAACACCAATAGACTTAGCATTCAAGAATTAAAAGATTTATTGGGAACCATAGGCTATAAATAATGAAAATCTTAATTCTTGGTGGGGATGGTATGATTGGCCATAAAATGGGTCAAGTTTTAAGTGCTCAAAATCACGAAATTGTTATTTCTATAAGAGAAAAAAAAGACTTGACTTTAAAAAGCATCTCATCAAAGGCAAAAGTATTTTTCAATGATTTTTTAAAGGACAACATCCTTGACTTTTTAGATAAAGTTAATCCAGATGTAATTATTAATGCCATTGGAATAACTATAAGAAGAGGGTCTACAAAAAATATATCTGACACGATTTATTTAAACTCTTTTTTTCCCCATCAGTTATCAAATTGGGCCTTAGCATTCAAAAAAAGATTAATTCATTTTAGTACAGATTGTGTTTTTTCAGGGAGTGAAGGAAGTTATCTAGAAGATACGACCCCTGATGCTTTAGATTATTACGGAAAAACAAAAGGTTTAGGAGAGGTTAATTCTAAAAGCTCACTAACCATAAGATCTTCTATGATTGGCCCTGAATTATTTAATAAAACGGAACTTTTTGAATGGATAATAAATAATAAAGACAAAGAAATTAATGGTTTTTCAAGAGTTATGTATTCTGGGGTGACAACAGTTTATATGTCGAAACTAGTAGCAGATTTAATTGATAATCACAAGAATTTAAGTGGTATTTATAATGTAGCATCCAAACCAATTAGTAAATTCGAATTGCTACATTTAATAAATGATAACTTTGATCTTGGATTAATTATTAATGATGACAAAACTGTAATATCCAATAAAACATTAAACGATTCAAAAATAGAGAAAGAGATAGGCTTGCAAGTGCCTAGTTGGGATGAATTGATTTTTGAGTTAAAAAAAGATTATATGAATTTCATAGACTTGTATAAAACTATATAGAGATGGCAACAAAAGTAATGACCATAGTAGGGACTAGACCTGAAATCATCAAACTAAGCAGAGTTATTGCAGAGTTAGAAGAAAATGTAGAACATATATTAGTTCATACAGGTCAAAATTATGATTATGAGTTAAATGAAATATTTTTTAAAGATCTAAGGGTGAAAAAGCCAGATCACTTTCTTAATTGTGTTGGAGATACTACTGCAGAAACTATTGCTAATATTATTTCTAAATCAGATAAAATTATTGAAGAAGTTCAACCGGACGCTATATTGCTTTACGGAGACACCAATTCTTGTCTCTCAGTAATTTCGGCAAAAAAAAGACAGGTTCCAATATTTCATATGGAAGCTGGGAATAGATGTTTTGACCAGAGAGTTCCTGAAGAGTTAAACAGGAAAATAGTAGATCATTTAAGTGATATTAACATGCCACTTACTGAGCAAGCTAGAGGTTATTTAATTAGTGAAGGTATAAGACCTGAGACTATTATTAAGACAGGATCTTGCATGAAAGAAATTTTAAATTTTTATAAATCTGAAATATCAGAAAGTCAAGTGTTAAAAAATTTAGAATTAAAAAAAGACAATTATTTTATTGTTTCTATTCATAGAGAAGAAAACGTAGATTATAAAAGCAATCTTGAAAACTTACTTCACTCATTAAATGCAGTTGCTGAAAAGTATCGTTTACCCATGATTGTCAGTACACATCCAAGAACAAAAAATAGAATTGAACAGTTAGACGGAGCACTAAAAGTTAATCCTTTGATCAACTTTACGAAACCAATGGGCTTTTTTGATTATGTAAAATTACAGCAAGAGGCTAAGTGTGTTATTAGTGATAGTGGAACTATAACTGAAGAATCTTCAATTTTGGGTTTTCCAGCTATTATGATAAGGAAAGCTCATGAAAGACCAGAGGGAATGGATGAAGGAACTTTGATCATGTCTGGATTAGAAAAAGAACGAGTGCTTGAGTCCATTAATGTGATGGTAAGTCAGAACAAAAAAGTTACTTCTAATATCATAAAAGATTATAATGTTGATAATGTTTCTATTAAAGTTACACGCATTATTCTAAGTTATATTGATTATGTAAACAGGTCTGTTTGGAAAAAAGACACAGTTATTAAGACTTTTTAGAGCTATGAATATTCTGGTTGTTTCTCAATATTTTTATCCAGAAAATTTTAAAATAAACGATCTTATTTTTTCTTTAAAAAAAAGAGGTCATCAAATTACTGTGCTTACTGGCAAGCCAAACTATTCAAAAACTCATTTTTTTGAAGGCTATGGATGGAAAAGTGATGATTTTGAAACTATAAATGATATCCCTGTCTATAGAGCTAATTTATTTTCAAGGAGAAATGGAGGTGCATTTAGATTATTTTTAAATTACATTTCATTTGCGTTTTTAGCCCCTTTAAAAGTCAGAAAAATAAAAGGCCCCTTTGATGCTATTTTTGTCTATCAAACATCACCTGTTACCGTTGGAATCCCGGCAATTTTCGCTAAAAAACTTTTTAAAACTCCTATTTATTTTTGGGTTCAAGATCTCTGGCCTGAAAGTTTAACTGCTGCAGGAGGTGTAAACAACAAGTTAGTGCTAGGGTTTTTTAATTCACTTACTAAATGGATTTATAATCAATCAAAAAATGTCTTAATCCAGTCTGATGGCTTTAGAGAGTACATTTTAAATCAGGGGATTCTAAATGATAAAATCATCTATTATCCGAATCCTACAGAAGATTTCTATAAGCCATTAAAAGAAGTCAAAGAATATCAAGAGTTTTTCCAAAACGAATTTTTTAATATAGTATTTGCTGGAAATATTGGAGAAGCACAAAGTTTCAAAACAATTATAAAAGCTATTAATAATGTCAAAGAGCTTCCTGTTAAGGTGATTGTTTTAGGAGACGGAAGGTATAAAGAAACTGCCTTAAATCTAATAAAAGAAAAAGGGTTGGAGTCACATTTTAATTTTCTGGGATCTTTCCCCCCAACTGAAATGCCTAAATTCTTTTCACATGCAGACGCACTGTTGGTTTCACTAAAAAAAGAAAAGATCTTCTCACTCACAATACCGGCTAAAATTCAATCTTATTTAGCATGTGGAAAACCTGTAATTGCTTGTATTGATGGAGAAGGGGCTAAAATAGTTAATGATGCTAATTGTGGGGTAACTTCACCAGCAGAAGATTCGTTTAAATTAAGTGAGTGCATAAAAGAATTAATGACTTTGGATAAATCTAAGCGCAGTGAAATGGGAAATAATGGAAGGGCCTACTACGATAAAGAGTTTGACAGAAATAATCTTTTAGAAAAGCTGGAAGGCATATTCAAATCTTAATAAATACCATCTTTTAAAGGTTTGTTAGGAACAATTGTTAAAAAGTTTAGTGTAATTGACTTAAAGACTGTTACACTTTTGGTCTAAATTTGGAGAATGCCATTTAATTCAGAAACAGCAAAAGTCGCAGGGCAAAAAAGTAAGCGCGGTCCGTCAAAGTTATTAGATCCCGATATTAAAGCAAAAATGAAACAAACCAAATACGGAATCTATTTAATAAAAAAATACAGTATTAAATCATAACCTTAAGCTTCAACTAATCAAGCCATCATGAATATCAAAACCACTTCTTTCAAGGAGGTTTTTATTTTAAAGCCTAATGTTCATTTAGACGAGCGAGGTTCTTTTATGGAATGTTTTAATGAAAGAGAAGTTGAAAAATCTTTGGGTAGAAAAATAGTTTTTTATCAAGATAATCTTACCCATTCCAAAAAAGGAGTTTTAAGGGGCTTACATTATCAATTACCTCCCTTTAGTCAAACGAAATTAGTCCAAGTGTTAGAGGGAAGCGTATTGGATGTGGTTGTGGATATACGAAAAGGATCTCCCACCTTTGGACACCACTTTAGTTGTGAATTAAGCACAGAAAATCAATTACAACTTTATATTCCCAGGGGGTTTGCTCATGGATTTATTACCTTGAGTGAGACTTCAATTTTTATGTATAAAGTAGATCAATATTATAATTTTAAGAGTGAAGGAAGTATCACCCCAGATGATCCTGCTTTAGGGATAGACTGGCAATTACCAAAATCAGAATGGATTCAATCTGAGAAAGACAAAAAGCATCCTAAACTAGCAGAGGCACCCCTTTTTAATTATAATACAGACCTCTATGCCTAGTTATCTAGTAACAGGCGGCTCAGGTCAATTGGGACAATGCTTTCAGGAGGTTGCCAAAGAATTCTCAGAGACAAATTTATTTTTTGCTTCCAGAAATGAAGTAGACATTACGCGACCGAAAACCATTGCAAATCTTTATCGTAAAAATCCTTTTGTTGGCATTATCAATTGTGCCGCTTACACTAATGTTGATCGGGCGGAAAATGAAAAAGAGAGCATCCTTAAAATCAACACTGAAGGACTTCAAAATCTAATTGCCTTTGCAGAGAATAAAAACCTTTCAATTATTCATTTTTCTACGGATTATGTCTTCGACGGAGAATCTTTTGAACCGTATCAAGAAAAATCAATCACAAGCCCAATAGGGGTTTATGGAAAATCAAAATTACAAGGGGAAATACTCCTTTCAAAAGAGAGTTCCAAGAATGTAACTATCAGAACTTCATGGATATTTAGTTCTTTTGGGAAAAATTTTGTTAAGACAATTACTCGTTTAGCAAAAGAAAAATCAGCGATAAAGGTAGTTCATGATCAGTGGGGGAAACCCACCTATGGAATTGATTTAGCAAGAACCGTTCTAAAACTTATTTCAAATAACACAATCTATACTTTTCCAATTTTACATTATGCCAATCAAGGAGTGTGCAGTTGGAAAGAATTTGCAGAAGCTATTGTCTATGAATTAGAGTGTAAAACCATAATTCAAGGAATTACAACTTCAGCCTATCCAACTATAGCAAAACGCCCTAAATATAGTATATTGGATACTGATCGTATAGAAAATAAATTGGGGGTTACCATTCCAACGTGGCAGGAAAGTTTAAAAAAATGCATGCAAATTTTAAAAAATGATGGAAGCCTTTAAAACGATATTAATAACAGGAGGGGCTGGATTTATAGGTTCGCACGTTGTCCGAAAGATGGTCAACAAATATCCAAATACGCAGATAGTGAATTTGGACGCGCTTACTTATGCAGGAAATTTGGATAATATAGCTGATATTAGTAATTCATCGAATTATACTTTTGTTCAAGGGGACATTATAGATGTTAGCTTGGTTAACACTTTATTTGACCAACATCAATTTGATGGGGTAGTGCACTTAGCCGCAGAATCGCATGTTGATAATTCAATAAAAAACCCTTTAGGATTTGCTCAAACCAATGTGATGGGAACCTTGAATTTATTGGAAGCAGCAAGAAATCAATGGAAAGATGATATGGCAAACAAACGCTTTTATCATATTTCAACTGATGAGGTTTTCGGTAGTTTAGGGAAAGAAGGTGCTTTTACAGAAGAAACGGCTTACGATCCCAGATCTCCCTATTCGGCCTCAAAAGCGGCATCGGATCATTTTATACGGGCTTATTTTCACACCTATGATTTACCCGTGGTGCTTTCTAATTGTTCTAATAACTATGGTCCTGCGCAATATCCAGAAAAACTCATTCCTTTATTTATCAAAAATATTTTAGAAAACAAACCTTTACCTGTTTACGGAAAAGGAGAAAATATCCGCGATTGGTTGTATGTAGAAGATCATGCAGAAGCTATTGATCTAGTTTTACACCAAGGAAAAATTGGAGAAACCTACGCAATTGGAGGTAACAATGAAATACGAAATATTGATATGGTGCACACTTTGATTGAGGTAACCGATCGATTATTAGGTCGCCCAAAGGGTACTTCTTTAGATCTGATATCTTACGTTGTTGATCGTTTGGGTCATGATTTTCGGTATGCTATTGATGCTTCCAAAATCAAAAATGAATTGGGTTGGAAACCAATGTCAGATTTCGAAGGAGCGATTGAAAAAACAGTTAAGTCATTTTTGTAAATAATAGATATTTTCAAATGCAATTAAAATTAAAAGTATGAAAACAAACGCTTTACATTTCGGATTATTGCTTTTACGCATTGGTTTTAGTGCTGCAATGTTGACTCATGGTTATGGGAAATTTATGAAAGTTTTAGCAGGAGATTTTAGCTTTGGCGATCCCATTGGAATCGGCCCAACAGCCTCATTAATTTTATGTGCTATTGCTGAATTTATCGCTCCAATTTTTCTTATTGTAGGATGGAAAACCCGTTGGTTTTCTTTAATAGCTGTAATAAACATGTTAGTAGCATTTATAATTGCTCATGATGGGGATCCCTTTTCAAAAAAAGAAAAATCATTTTTATTTTTAATTGCTTTTGTAGTCCTCTACTTTACAGGTCCAGGCAGGTATTCCATAGACAGACAATAAGCTGGGTTCAGTGCTTGTTTTATGATTAAAATAATTATATATTTGCCGTCCATAAAAAGAAACTAATAATGTACGCAATTGTAGAAATAGCAGGGCAGCAATTTAAAGTTGCAAAAGACCAAAAGCTTTTCGTACATCGTTTAACAGATAAACAAGGAACGAAAGTTTCGTTTGATAAAGTATACCTGTTAGATGATGGAAAAAAAGTTACTCTTGGCGCCCCGGCTATCACTGGAGCTTCTGTAGAAGCAAAAGTGGTGAGTCACCTTAAAGGTGACAAAGTGATCGTTTTTAAGAAAAAACGACGAAAAGGATATCGTGTTAAGAATGGACACCGTCAAGCATTAACAGAATTGTTAATTGAAAACATCAAAGCTTCTGGTGCTAAAGCTAAAAAAGAAGCGGTAGCAAAGCCAGTTGTAGTTAAAGAAAAGCCAGCTGTAAAAAAGGCAGCACCTAAAGCAACTGTTAAAAAAGAAGCACCTAAGGCTGAAGTTGTAAACTTTTCCAAAATGACGGTAGCTGATTTAAAAGCAGCAGCAAAAAACAAAGGTGTAGAAGGAATTTCAGCAATGAAAAAAGCAGATTTAATTGCTGCATTATCTAAATAATAAACCTAAAACCATTGTATCATGGCACATAAAAAAGGAGTAGGTAGTTCAAAAAATGGAAGAGAATCAGAATCAAAACGCTTAGGGGTTAAGATTTTTGGTGGGCAAGCAGCTCGTGCTGGAAACATTATCATTCGTCAAAGAGGAACCGCTCATCACCCTGGCGAAAATGTTTATCTAGGTAAAGATCACACCCTTCACGCAAGAGTGGACGGTCTTGTTAAGTTTACCAAAAAGAGAGATAATAGATCTTTCGTTTCTGTTGTTCCTTTCGAGGCATAGAAATAATAAATTACTTTTTATCAAAACCTGTGATGTTTATACATTACAGGTTTTTTTATACTTTAAATCCTTACAATAAATATATTATTAATTGTTTTATAAGGCCAAATGAATCAGCTTCATAAGTATTTGCAACATCGGTACATAAAAAAAGCCAGTGCAGAACCGGCTTTTAATCTTTAAGTAACTAACCTAGTTAGTAACGATAATAATCTGGCTTATAAGGACCTTTTACGGTTACCCCAATGTAGTCTGCTTGATCTTTTGAGAGAGACTCTAATTCCACGCCCAAATGGTCTAGATGCAGGGCAGCTACTTTCTCATCTAAATGCTTTGGAAGCATATAGACTTTATTATCATATTTATCAGAATTTAACCACAATTCAATCTGAGCTAATGTTTGGTTAGTAAATGAATTACTCATCACAAAACTGGGATGACCGGTTGCACACCCAAGATTTACTAAACGCCCTTCTGCCAGAACAATAATTTGTTTTCCCTCCTCTAGATTGTATAAATCTACTTGAGGTTTGATCTCAGATTTAGAATTCCCATAGTTGTCATTTAACCAGGCCATATCAATTTCATTATCAAAGTGCCCTATATTACAAACAATAGCTTTGTCTTTTAGCGCAAGGAAAGATTCTTTTTTTAGGATATCTTTATTTCCCGTGGCCGTACAAACAATGTCTGCATTTCCAATAATATTAGAAAGTTTTTTAACCTCGAAGCCGTCCATTGCGGCTTGAAGCGCACAAATTGGATCAATTTCAGTTACTGTAACAATAGCTCCTGCCCCCTTAAAAGATGCAGCAGTTCCTTTACCAACATCACCATAGCCGCAAACCACTACACGTTTTCCGGCAAGCATAACGTCTGTTGCTCTTCTAACAGCATCAACAGCACTCTCTTTACAACCGTATTTATTATCAAATTTCGACTTTGTTACCGAGTCATTTACATTGATTGCTGGCAAGGGAAGCGTTCCATTTTTAACACGCTCATACAAACGGTGAACTCCAGTGGTGGTTTCTTCCGAAAGCCCTTTGATTTCTTCAACCATTTCAGGATATTGATCTAAAACCATATTAGTTAAATCTCCACCATCATCTAATATCATATTAAGAGGCTTTTTATCTTCACCAAAGTGTAAGGTTTGCTCAATACACCACTCAAATTCTTCTTCATTCATTCCCTTCCAAGCATAAACAGGAATCCCTGCCGCTGCAATTGCAGCAGCAGCATGGTCCTGAGTAGAAAAAATATTACAAGAACTCCAAGTAACTTCTGCACCTAAAGCCACTAGAGTTTCAATAAGGACAGCTGTTTGAATAGTCATGTGCAGACAACCTGCAATTCGAGCACCTTTTAATGGTTGTGATGGCCCGTACTCGTTGCGCAATGCCATTAATCCTGGCATCTCTTTTTCGGCTAAAAAAATTTCTTTTCTACCCCATTCTGCAAGGGAAATATCTTTTACTTTATAAGATAAGGGTTGAGTTGATTTTGTTTCCATAACTGTATATTTGTATTTTAGACAGCAAAAATACAACCTTTCTAAGTATTGCCAAATGCCATTAAGCTACAGTGAGATAATTTCAAACGACATTCAAATTTGTATATGGCAAATTACTGAAGAGGAGATTTTTTTGAGTTCGGGCTTGTCCTTATCAAAAGAAGCATTAGAGCGCCTTTCATCAAGAAAAAGCGAAGTACATAGAAAAGGATATTTAGCCATACGTCAGCTGCTTAAGAGATGTGGTATAGCTCCTGAAACACACCAATATGATAAGCAGGGAGTCCCGTATTTAACTGACGGGAGATACCTTTCAATTACGCATACTAAAAACATGGCAGCAATAGCAATTTCTTTTTCCCCAGTTGGAATAGATTTAGAACATTATCAAGAAAAAATTAAAAAAATTGCTGCTCGATTTTTACATATGGAAGAATCAAAAGATTACTCTAAAACGGATAATATTGAATTTCTCACTCAAATCTGGACAGCTAAAGAAGCGATTTATAAAGCTTTTAGAACTCCAGGAATTCATTTTAATACGCAGCTTTTAGTTGAACCTTTTCAATCGAAAGCAGCCAGCGGAGTAGGGCACGTTTTAAATCAGGATAAAGATTGGACGTATTCACTAAACTTCAGATATTTTAAAGATTATTGCTTGACACTAGCTTCTCCAAAAACGTCAAAAGCATGAACAGGATTTTCGAATTTTTAATTGAACCCTACAATTCATATTCTTTAATCAATATTTTATTAGAAGCAGGAGCAGCAATTTTAGGAATTTTGAGTGTTTGGTGCGCCAAACAAAATAAGATAGCGGTATATCCAACGGGAATGATTTCTACTGGAATTTATGTGTATTTATTATTTCAAGCTGGATTAGTTGGCGACCTTATGATTAATGCATATTATTTCATAATGAGTATCT
>Ga0307986_10000357_pt1 | contig 34098 bp, 38 predicted proteins | sample EllFjometageno82_FD_203170 | JGI IMG/M metagenome (GOLD analysis project Ga0307986, IMG submission 203170) | Marine microbial communities from Ellis Fjord, Antarctic Ocean - #82 | ecosystem: Environmental > Aquatic > Marine > Unclassified | place: Southern Ocean | collected 2014-10-09 | reverse complement strand
TCAATTGACCAATCAATTTTAGACTGGTTATTAGGCACTGGAACTAAAACATAAAAACAATCATGTCCGTCAGGCGCCATAGATTTGTCGGTAGCAGAGGGTCTGTGAAGATAATAACTAATATCGTTGTTCAATTTTTTATTATCAAAAATATCTGCAAGGTGCTCCTTATACTTGTCACCAAATTTTATTGTATGATGCTCTACATCATCATAAGTTTTTTTGGTTCCAAAATAATAAACAAATAATCCCATAGAATATTCCATTCTATTTTTTTTCCACTTAAACAAGAGTGATTTGTTTACATTTCCATTTAACATTTTCTCATAAACAGCTGGTGGATCTGCATTACAAATAACATTATTAGTTTCAATATTAGTTTGGTTGTCCAATTGGATGCCAGTTATTTTATTTTTATTTAAAGTAATTTTAGTTACCTCATGACCCTTAATTACCTCTATACCCACTTCGTTCATTAATTTTTCAAGACCATTTATAATATTGCCAGTCCCACCCATCGAGTAATGTATTCCCCATTTTTTTTCTAAGTATAAAATTAATCCATAAATAGAAGTTGTTGTGAAAGGGTTTCCACCAACTAATAGAGGATGCATACTTAGCATTCTTCTTAGTTTTTCATTTTTTATATAAGAAGAAACTAATGAGTAAACAGACTTGTAACTTTTTAGCTTTAATAGAGCAGGTAGTTGCTTCATCATAAAAAAAGGTTTATCAAATGGAACATCGGCTAACTCTGTAAATCCTTTGTCGAAAATTTTTTTTGTAAAATTCACTAATTTTTTATAACCTTCAACATCTTCTTTGCAGATATCTCCAATTTGTTTTTTCATCTCTGTTTCATTACCTGAGTAATTAAATTTTGAATTATCTTCAAAAATAAACTGATACCAAACTTTAAGTGGGGATAGATTAATGTAGTCTTTTGGATCTTTTTCAAATAGTTCAAATAATTCGTTAATTAAGTAGGGCGCTGTAATTACTGTTGGGCCACCGTCATAAGTGAAACCATTTCTTTTAAAGACTCTTGCCCTACCACCAAGATCTGGATGCTTTTCAACCAATGTTACTTTATGACCTTTGGCTTTAAGACGAAGTGCTGCAGCAATACCACCAAAACCAGAGCCTATAACAATAGAATTCATTGTGATAATTTATATTTTTTTGAGAAAATTGTAAGAATATTATGAATTAATTTTTTTTAACTCTTCTTTAGTTTCATCCAAATTTTTCTGAAACAGTGTATCAAGCTTTGATTTATCAACAGATGTAGTAATAATTTTTTTTACAGAGTCTATTGCAATTTTAATAGACACATCTTTTATTTCTTTAATTGCATTTTCCTTCATTTGATTAATTTTATTTTCAGCTAAATTCTTTTTTAAATCATAAGATTTATGAAATTTGTCATTTAGTTCAATAATTAATCTGTCACTATCTTTTTTAGCTTGAACTAAAATTTCATTCTTAACATTTTCTGCTGCATCAAGTTTATTTTGAGCATTATCTAATAAAGTTTTTGCTTCTGTTCTTAATTTTTCACTTTCATCAATTTCATTTTTTATATCTAATATAAGTTTATTGAGAATATCATTAATTTTATGTGGTACTTTTAAATAAATTAGACCACCAAAAAAAATAATAAATGAAACTGCTACCCAAAATGTTGCATTAATTGCCATAATATTTATCTCCATTTTTTCTTGATAAATCATCTACAATTGCTGAAATGCTACTATTATTTATTTCGGCACCAATTAGCTTTTGTATTAGCTCAGATGATGTTTCTATAGCAATTTTATTAATCTTTGTAGGCGCTTCTAGTCTAAGTTTTTTTATTTCTTCCTCTGCTTTTTTGACCTCATCATCAATCTGTTTTTCTAAAACATTTCTTTTTGCATCAATATCATTTAATGCCTTTTCTCTTGCTTGATTAAAAATATTTTTTGCCTCAGTTTTACCTCTAGCAATGACCTCGTTATACTCCTTAAGTTTTGACTCACTTCCTTCTCTTTGTTTGTCTGCAGCCTCAATATTATCTGAAATTTGTGATTTTCTTAATTCGAGGTTAACACTAATTTTGGGAAGTATTAGTTTTGATAAAACTATATACAAAATTCCAAAAGTTATTGTTAACCAGAATATTTGAGAAATCCAAAATTCAGGATTTAACTGAGGCATACCTCCACTTTCAGCAGTAAAAACTTTTCTTGTAAAAAAAAGGTTAAAAAAAACTATCTGAAAAAATATTTTTTTAATCATCTATATTTAAAATGCAAAAAGAATGATCAACGCGACTACCAGTCCAAATAGACCAGTTGCTTCTGCTAATGCAAACCCTAAAAGCAAATTTGGAAACTGTTTTTGAGCTGCAGATGGATTTCTCATTGCACCTGAAAGATAATTTCCAAAGATTATTCCAATTCCAACGCCGGCACCAGCTAGCGATATTGCTGCTAGACCTGCCCCAATCATTTTTGCTGCTTCTAATTCCATTATATCCTCCTATATAAGTTAATGGTGTAAATTTAATGCATCGTTTAAATAGATGCAGGTTAAGATTGCAAAAACATAAGCTTGAAGAAATGCAACTAAGATCTCCAAGCCTGTTAATGCAACCGAAAAACTCAGTGGAAGCCATCCACCAACTATTCCGAGACTTATAACAAAGCCTCCGAAAACTTTCATCATAGTATGACCAGCCATCATGTTAGCAAATAATCTAACAGATAAACTGATTGGTCTACTTAAATACGAAATTATCTCAATAACAACAATCAAAGGAAGTAAAACAGCAGGTACACCACTTGGAACAAACAGTTTTAGATAGCCAAGTCCATGTTTAGTAAACCCAATTATTGTTACCGCAATAAAAATAAATGATGCTAAAACAAATGTTACAATAATATGACTTGTGACCGTAAAGGTGTATGGGATCATGCCAAACATATTGCAGAACAGCACAAACATAAATAAAGAGAATATAAAAGCAAAATAGGGTCTTGCTTTTGAACCAGCGGTGTCGCTAATCATTTTTGAAACAAAGGTGTAACTTAACTCAGCTAATAACTGCAGTTTATTTGGTAGGAATGAATTTTTTTTTGAACCTAAATTAAAGATTATTAAAATTGCAAGTGAACTGACAACCATGAATAAACTCGAATTTGTAAAAGAAATATCGAATGCACCAACTTTAATTTCAGGTCCAATTCGATAAACCTCGAATTGTGTCATTGGATTTGCTGCCATAAATTATTCTACTTTTGCATATTTTTTGCTGATTTTATTACGTTGATTATTCCCGTAATTACACCAATAAAAAAAAATATTATTATTAACCAGGGCTTAGTACCAAAGGTCTTGTCTAAAATAAACCCAATAATTGTCCCAACAGCAACCGCAGCAACAAGTTCAGTGCTTATCTTAAAAGCAGCACCAATCGATGAGGAATTTTGATTTTTATTGTATAATTCTTTCTTTAAAAGCTTGTTTTTTGCAATCTGTAAGCGAGTTTTAAACTGATCTTCAGTCATATTGGGTTAGGCAACCATGCTTTCCGCTTTTTGTAAATCAACAGCCACTAGTTGGCTTATCCCTTTTTCAGGCATTGTAACTCCGTATAATCTATTCATTTTAGACATTGTTAACGCATGATGAGTTACAATTATAAACTTAGTATTTGTGATCTTCGTAAGTTCTTCTAATAAGCTACAAAATCTAGTTACATTTGCATCATCCAAAGGTGCATCAACCTCATCCAGCACACAAATAGGCGAGGGGTTAGTTAAGAACACAGCAAAAATTAAAGATAAAGCAGTTAATGCCTGCTCCCCACCAGATAAAAGAGTAATTGATTGTAGGCGCTTTCCTGGAGGGCTTACTAACATTTCTAACCCTGCTTCTAAAGGGTCGTCTGAATCAACAAGTTCTAACTTCGCATTTCCACCATTAAATAACCTTGTATAAACTTCATTAAATTTTCGATTAACTTTTTCAAATGCTTCAACTAATCTTTCCCTACCTTTTTTATTAAGTTGATTAATACTTTCCTTAAGCTTTGCTATAGCAGTTACTAAATCAGCTCGGTCTTGCTCCATTTTTTTTATTTCAACCTCATATTTATTAGTTTCTTCATCTGCTTTTAAATTTACAGATCCTAATTTTTCTCTTTGTTGTTTTTTTTTATCTAATAAATCCTCCTGATCTACGTGATTAGGTAATTCCTCCACCCCATTTAAATTAGAATTTTCTAAAATATTTTCTTCAGTAAAACTTAATTCAGAACTAACTCTGTCTAATAAATCTGATTTTCTTTTTTTTAAACCTTCAATAGTTGCTCCTGAACTTGCCTTTCTTTCTCTAATTTGAATAGACTCTTCTTGAACTTTATTTAATTCACTTCTTAAATTTTCAATTTTTTCATCAGTATCACTTATAATGATTTCATTATCATTTTTCTCTTTTTCAGATATTCGTAAGTTTTCTGATATTTGACCTTTTTTCTCTGCTTGACTTCTTGGCTGATTTTCTAATTGCTTTAATTGGGAATTAAATTTATTTTTTCTTTCATCTAATTCATTAACCATTTTTTCAGAATTTGCTAAAAGATTTTTCCAACTTTCTATCTCTTTTTCAATCGTTTTTATTCTTTCATTCCTTTTTATGAATTCTTTTTTTATAGATTGGTTTTTACTGTAAGCATCAGCGTATTTTTCTTGAAGTGATTTAATATTTTTTGATTTTTCATTAACTCCAAGTAAATCATTTCTACTCTTGTCATCTTTTATACTTTTTAAAAAATTATCAAGTTCTATATTGCATCTATCTAATAAAGTTATTGCTTGATTAGCCTCATTACTTTCAATCAATTCCTTTGCTCTATTGATAGTGCTTTTTACATTTTCAATTGGTCCCAAACTTATATTTAAAGTTCCCTCGGCTATATTATTTACCACATCATCAATAAGTTTTTGTTCGGTATTTAGTCTATTTTTTGCATTGTCTAATTCTTCATTGGATAATTTTTCTGTCTCAAAATATTTTGAGTCTACTTCAATTAAATCAGTTTTTTCCTCCTTAAGTCGTTTTTCATTTGAATTAGCATCAATTATAATTCCTCTTTCTCTAGTAATGTCTTCATCTAAAGTCTGAATAGATTTTTTAATCGCTTCTATTTCATCTTGAATTCTAGTGTTTTCTTCGTCTAAATTTTGTAATTCTAAATTTAACCTTTGAATTTTTGATAAATTTTCAATATTTTTTTCTCTTAATGGAGTTACCTTGTCTGTTTCTGATTTAATTTGTTTTTCAAATTCGTGAATTTTATTATTATAACCAGACACTTCTCCTTCTGCTTCTGTATTGATTTCATTTTCAATTCTAATTTCTTTATCAATTTCAATTAATCTTAAATAGTAAAGTCCAGCCTCAATTTTTTTTATTTCTTCAGAAATTAATTTATATTTAGTTGCTTCTTCAGCCTGCTTTTGAAGATTGGCAAGTTGTTTTTCTTGCTGCCTTCTTAGCTCATCTGCTCTTTTAAGATTATTTTCTGCTGCATTTAATCTCAGCTCTGCTTCGTGTCTTCTAACATGAAGTCCAGAAATTCCTGCAGCTTCCTCTAGAATAGCTCTTCGATCAGTTGGCTTAGCAGTTACTAGTGCACCAATTCGCCCCTGACTAATCATTGATGGAGAATGAGCACCTGTAGATAAATCAGCAAAGAACATTTGAGCATCTCTTGCCCTTACTTCTTTATCATTTATATAAAACTTTGAACCTTTGTCTTTTTCTATTTTTCTTCTTACATGAATTTCATCTAATTCACGATATTGCATAGGACCTTCATTATTTTTATTTGCAACAGATATTGAAACTTCTGCAATATTTTTTGATGTTTTGTTTGAAGTTCCAGAAAATATTACATCTTCCATCCCAGAGCCTCTCATACTTTTTGCCGATGTTTCACCCATGACCCATCTTAAAGATTCAACTATATTTGATTTCCCACACCCATTCGGTCCAACAATTCCAGTCAGACCTTCTTCAATTAAGAAATTTGTTTTATCAGCAAAAGATTTAAATCCATTTAATTGGATTTTTTTAAACTCCATGCATTAACTTATATCAGTTTTTCCAGAGTTTTTTTTAAATTTTTATAATTAAGAGATTTTTCAAACTTTTTATCATTAATAATTATCGTAGGAGTAGCATTTACTTTGAATTTTTTAACACCTTCGATTCGATCGTTTAAAATAAAATCTTCGATCTTTTTATCAGATGTGCATTTACTAAAATCAACATCAAACCGCTCAGAATCTAAAAATTTTTTCAAATTTACATTTACTTCTTCTATTGATTTACCTTTTATCCATTTTTGCTGATTTAAAAATAAGCTGTTTAATATTTCTGATTGACCATCATTTCTACATTGAGATATTTTGGATGCATTAAATGCAGCCACATCTAAAGGAAAATGTCTAAATTCTATTTTAGCAATACCCGTGTCTACATAATCTTTTTTCAATTCTGGATACACGTCAATATGAAAATTTGCACAATGGCTACAAGTTAAAGATTCATAAACAATGATGGTAATTTTAGCATCCTTGTTGCCAACTACTATTCTTTTAATCTTATTTGAATTCTCAGCATTGGCATTTGATATTTGAGTTAAAAGAATTATGAGGAATATTATTAATTTTTTCATTTTTGTTTAAATAATTTTATCAATTCAACTAAAGATTTTTTAATTTTATCATTCTTAATATCATTGATCTTATTTTGATATTTCTTAATTGTCACATTTTTTTCAGTATTCTTGTCAGAAGATAAGATGTTTTCATTGTCATTAAAACTAATAAATTTAAGTTTTTCAACTACTGAATAACCAAAAAAACTATTAATTTTATCTAAAATTTCTTTTTTAGAATACTCTAAATCAACCTCATGACCTCTTTTTACCATAACCAATAAAGTGCTTACACCAAATCTATTAGAATTTTTAAATGTTCTTGGATAACAAACTTTAAATAGATCATGACCAACAATATATTTCCAATTATTCAAAGTTTCAGAATAAATATGACCCTTCTTTTTAATAATCTTTTTAATACTTGTTGGTAAAGTATCTTTAAAAGATCTTAATCCTTGAATGCTATAATTTCTCTGCTTAATATTATTTTTATAAGACATATTAATATAAAGTAATGATAACAAAAAAAATTCTGTATTGGTACGATAATAACAAAAGATCTCTTCCATGGAGAAATAAATGCTCCTTGAAACAAAAAGAATACTTTACTCTTGTGAGTGAATTTATGCTTCAGCAAACTCAAGTAAAAACAGTTATTCCATATTTTAATAATTTCTTTAAAAATATTCCCAACCTCCATGCTCTAGCAAGGGTGGGTGACGCCAAACTTCTAAAACACTGGCAAGGTCTTGGTTATTATTCAAGAGCAAAAAATTTAAAAAAAAGTGCAAAATTGATTGTTGATAATTACAATGGAAGGCTTCCAGGTAATTTTGAAGAACTTAAAAAACTTCCTGGAATAGGAGATTATACAGCAAGTGCAATATTAGCCATTGTGTTTAATCAAGAAATAATTCCTTTAGATGGAAATATAGAGAGAGTTTTAAAACGTATTTTAAATTTAAAAACAGAAGATGAGATAAAAAAAGGAAACCTCCACAAACAAAAAAAAATTTTTGGTAAAACTTCGAGATCAGGTGATTACGCTCAAGCTCTAATGGAAATTGGAGCGTTATTATGTAAACCAAAAAATCCATATTGTGATAAGTGTCCATTAACTAAAAACTGTTTATCCTTTAAAAAAAAAGATTTTGAAATAAAAAAAAAAGATAAAAAGATTATAGATAAATTTTATTTAGCTACTTTATATAGAAATGATGATCAGCTTTTACTGGTAAAAAATGAAAAATTTAAATTTTTAAAAAACTTACTTATTTTTCCAATGACAGAAATATCTCAATCAGACTCTTTACTAAGGTCTAAAAATAAGCTGAATGTTAAAATGTCTAATATGAACATGAATATATCGGTAGATTTTTCAAATACTAAAAATAAACCTAAAAATGGTTTGTGGATAAAAAAAACAAAATTAGAAAATTTCACAATACCAACATTTACAAAAAAAATATTTGCTTCTATTAAACACAATTTATGAAAAAAGTAGCAATAATAGGTGGGGGAATCTCAGGCTTATATGTTGCCAGTTTATTGAAACAAAACTCCAGTTATGAAATTGGAGTTTATGAAAAAAATAATTCTGTAAATTTAGAAAAAGGATATGGAATTCAACTTTCAGTTAATAGCATTAAATTATTAAATCAAATTGGTTTTCAAAATTTAACTTTTGAAGAAAAATTTAACCCAAATAAAGTAGATTTTTATTCGTTAAAAAATAAAGATAAAATATGTGATTTAGATATATCAACTTTTAATAATGCTGATGATAAATACACAACCCTGCAAAGATTCACTTTAATAGAATTTTTAAAAAACAAACTTCCTAGCAGTTTGATAAATTATAATAAAAAAGTTATTGAAGTTAAAAATATATCAGAAATTATCAAGGTAACTTTTGAGGACAATTCATCAATAGAGTGTGATTATTTAATTATTTCTGATGGAATATTTTCAAAAACCAGGACATTAATAGCTAGTAAAGAAATCAAACCAAAGTATTTTAATTCGATTGCTATAAGAGGAACTATTGATCAGAAGGATCTTCAGAATATTGATCATAAAAATATATCATTATTTTTAGGGTCTAATTTGCACTCAGTAGTTTATCCGGTTAACAAAAATGGTCTGTTTAACTTTGTAACCATTCTTAGGAAAAGTTTAAATATCCAGGAATTAGCTGATTACAATTTATTTAATAGTAAAGAGTTTGTTTCATCTGCCTTGTTAGAAGCATTAAAACAAATAGATGCCAGTATTATTGAAAATTTAAAAGAAATTAAGTGTTTCCCTATATTCGTTAGCACAGAAATATCTCAGCCCAAAAATAAGAATACCTTTCTTATTGGAGATGCTTTTTTTGCCTTTCCTCCAACCTTTGCACAAGGTGCGTCTCAATCAATAGAAGTTGCTCACGAATTATATCAAAATTTTGAAAATGAAAATAATCAATTCAACAAGGAAAGAATTAAAAGAACAAAGATGATTGATAGAAAATCAAGACTAAATTATTTTGCTTTTCATCTTTCAAATCCATTAATGAAATTTTTGAGAAATCTAACAATGAGGTATTTAGTTAAAAATAAAAAATTTATTAATAGTTATTTGGGTAAAATTTATAAAAATTAATTATTAGCAATCAATCTTTGTCTTAAGTTATCTATTGGAACACTGACACCATTTACATTGCAATGCCAATAAGTCCAGCCATTACAGCTTTCTGTTCCAAGGATAGTTGCTGCAACTTTGTGGATAGATCCTTCAGCTTGATTATGTTTGATGCTTCCATCAGCCATAATTTTTGCCATAATTTTTTTCTTGTTATCAAAAATACTTGTTCCTGGCTTAATGATGCCTAGCTCCACTAAAGATCCAAAAGGTATTCTTGGTTTAGATCTATTATTTTTAAGAGTATCTAAAAAATCATCTGCTATTGGTTTTGTATTTTTTAATCTTTGTTCAGCTGCTTTAACGTATTTTTTTTCTTTTTCTATTCCATAGTAATTTCTACCTAGTTTTTTGGCAACAGTAGCCGTGGTCCCAGATCCTAAAAATGGATCTAAGATCAGGTCATCTTTGTTTGAAGATGCAAGTAAAACTCTGTGAAGTAAAGACTCTGGTTTTTGTGTAGAGTGAACTTTTTTCCCATTTTTCTTAAGTCTCTCTGCTCCATTGCAAATAGGTAAATTCCAATCAGACCTCATTTGAAGATCATCATTTAAACATTTTAAAGACTGGTAATTAAAAGTATATTTTGACTTCTCACTTTTAGATGCCCAAATTAAAGTCTCATGAGCATTAGTAAATCTAGTGCCTCTAAAATTAGGCATTGGATTATTCTTATTCCAGATTACATCATTTAAAATCCAGAAGCCTAGGTTTTGTATGGCCGTTCCTACTCTAAAAATATTGTGATAACTTCCTATGACCCAAATGGCGCCATCCTTTTTTAAAATTCTTTTACATTCTGAAAGCCAAGCTATTGTAAAATCATCATATTTTTTAAAGCTTTCAAACTGGTCCCACTTGTCGTTAACAGCGCTAACTTTAGTCCTGTCCGGCCTTGTAAGTGAATTCTTTAATTGTAGATTGTAAGGTGGGTCAGCAAAAACAAGATCAAACGTTTCACTTGGAATTTTTTTTAATTCATCAAGACTGTCCCCTTTAATAATCTTATTTTTAAAATTGTTTTCCATTTTATATAAAACAATTAGACTCCAAACAGATTCTACGGTCAACTTCAGATTGAATTAACTGGATTCAAATTGTGTTTATATTTTTTTTAACAACCAGATATTGTGTTGTCACACGTGAAACCTATAAAAGATCAGAAATAGGTGAGAAGGTTTTTCGATGATGCTTAGTAATACCAAGTTTTTTAATTGCTCTCAAGTGTTCTTTGGTTCCGTAACCTGAATTTGTGTCCCATCCATAATTGTTAAATTGTTTTGAAAGTTTTGTAATAAATTTATCCCTACTTACTTTTGCAACAATAGACGCAGCAGAAATACTAGGAATTTTTTGGTCTCCTTTAATTACATATTTTAATTTATAATTTTTAAGATCAGGTAATTTATTACCATCAATTAAAACTAGAAAAGGCTTCTTATTTAACTTGAGTATAGCTCTTTTCATTGCAAGCAGGCTTGCATGTAATATATTTATTTTTTCAATTTCTTTGGTTGATGCTCGACCTACGGCCCATATAGAATTTTCTTTAATATACTTATCAAGCTCTTCTCTTTTATTTTTAGTTAAACTCTTGGAATCTTTTAATAATTTTTTATTTATAGATTTGTTTAATATTACAGCTGCCGCATAAACTGGGCCAATTAAGCTACCTCTGCCAACCTCATCAACACCAGCAATAATTTTCATTAAATTTTAATCTTTAAATCTAGGATTTTTTGTTTAATTTTTTTTAAGTCTTCCCAGGATAATTTTTTATTTTCAGGAAATCTAATTAAATAAGAGGGATTAAAAGTCACCATCAATGGATAAGTTTTATTTCTTAAAATAATTTCTTTCCATTTTCCTCTTTCATTAGAAATTCTTTCATTAGAGGAAGTGACAGATTCCATGGCGGTACTTCCAAATAAAATTACAATCTTTGGATCTATAATCGATATGTGTTCCTTTAAAAAAATGGAATATCTTTTTATTTCTTGAGATGTAGGTTTTCTGTCTTCAGGAGGCCTAAAGTTAATTGCATAACTAGAATAAATATTTTTTTTTTTAACATTAATAGCTAATAGCATTTTTTCTAGTAGCGCTCCTGATTCTCCCTGAAAAGTTTTGTTAGTTTTTTCTTCCTCTAGTCCTGGAGCTTCACCAATTATCATTATTGGGCCATCAAGGTTTCCATCCCCTAAAATCAAGCTTTTTGAATTATCCTTTAAATTACAATTTTGGATTGAATTTATTAGTTTTTTTAGATCATTTATTTGATCAGTTTTATTTAAATTATTCTTTTCAATCTTTGTTTCGTTAATTTTAAATCTATTTATTGGTTTTTTGCTAAAAATAAAATCTGGCTCTATTGAATTTATTAATTCTTCCTTATATGACATACTTTGATTTGAAGACTTTTTACTCATACTTTATTTATGCTTAACAAAAAATTTATAATTATTTTAACATTATCATTACTGTATCAGAGCACCCTGCTATCTAAAAGTACTAGTTTTGATGAATTTAATTCAAAGAATTTATCAAGATATTTTTCAGGTATAGTTGCTTTTGAAAATAAAGATTATTCTAAAGGATTAAGTTATTTTAATTCTTCAAAAATATTAATTAATGAACATGATCCATACCTAAAAAAGTTTGTGATATCATTAGTGTTAGATGACAAAGTAGCTCAAGCTACTAATTTTATTAGAGCTAATATTAAAAAAAACAATTCTAATTTCTTTGAAGCTTATATTTTGCTAGCTTTAGACAGCATTAAAAAAAATAATATTAACGAAGCATTAGAAATTTTAGCAGAAGTTCCTGAGTTTTTACAAAAAGATAGATTAGAGCACATAATTCTTAATTCTCTCAAGCAATATGTGTATGTGTTTAAAAATAAAAAAATTCCAGAAGGAAATAAAAAGTTTGGTAATTTGTCATTTATAGGAGAAGCTTTTCAGAGATGTTATTTGGGTGACAATAATACTGGTTCTTATTTTTCAAATTTAATTAATAATGGCCAGGCGGATTATTCAAGATATGTCTATTTTTATTTAACTTATCTAATTGAAAATAATAAAATAGATGAGGCTAAAGTTATAACTGATGAGTTAGACTATATTAATACAACTCTATTGTTATCGCAGGGAAAAAGTTGGATTGAAAGCGATGAACTAACTGAATTTAGTAAAGTTTTTTCCTGTAACAATCATAACGATATAACAGGAGAATTTTTGTTTTTAATATCTAACCTTTACTCGGCACAGAATGAATTTGAAAAATCAAATTTTTATTTAAGCCTATCAAGTTATTTGAATCCAAAATTTGTATTTAATTTATCCTTAGTAGCTGAAAACTTATATCTTAATGAAAATTATAAAAAATCTAAAATTATTTTAAAAAATTTTAATAAGGATCAAGATTTTTATTACTGGTATAGATCAAAAAAAGAAGCTCAAATTATTTCTAAAACAAGAAATGAAAAAGAGGCATTAAATTTTATCACTTCAAAATTTAAAAAAATTAAAAATCCAAATAACAAATTTATATTTGATATTGCTAATTTTTATAAAAACTCAAAAGAATTTGACCAGGCAATAAAATATTATTCATTAATTATTAATTCTTTAACTGAAAATACCAAAATAAAATCAGACCTATTGTATAGAAGAGGTGCTAGCTATGAGAGATTAAAAGATTATTCAAATGCAGACAAAGACTTATTATACTCCCTAGAAATAAATACCGACAGTGCTTATGTTTTGAATTATCTTGCTTATTCTTGGTTAGAGAGAGATTATAAAATTGATGAAGCGATTATAATGCTTGAAGAGGCTTATGCCCTAGAGAATGATGACCCTTATATTATAGACTCAATAGGTTGGGCCTATTATTTAATTAATGATTTTATTAAAGCAGAAATTTTTTTAAAAAGAGCAGTTGAATTAATGCCGGAAGATCCGATTGTGAATAGTCACTACGGAGATACGTTGTGGAGATTAGACAGAAAAATCCAAGCAAGATATTTTTGGTCCATGGTATTAGAAATGGAAGACATAGAGCAAGAATTAATAGACCAAATTCAAAAAAAATTTATAGAAGGACCTAAAAATTCTTGATGGGTTATTCAAAAATTAAATCATATGCCAAAATCAACTTAGCCTTAAATGTTGTTGGTAAACAATCTTCATTACATAAAATTGAAAGTATAATCTCTTTTTTAGATTTGCATGATGAAATATTAATAAAAAGTATTAAAAACAAAAATCATAAAATAAAATTTATTGGAAAATTTTCAAATAATATTAGTTTAAATAATACAGTATCTAGATTGTTAGAAATTATAGATAAAAAGAAATTACTCAAACATGCAAAATTTGAAATCATTATAAAAAAAAATATTCCACTACAAGCTGGGTTTGGGGGTGGATCAATGAATGCAGCAGCTATTTTAAAATTTTTAATTAAAAAAAAATTAATCATGATATCAAAAAAAGAAGTATATAAAATTTGTAGCTTAATAGGATCAGATGTTATTTTAGGAATACACTCTAATAATTTAATTTTAAAATCAAATAACACAATTAAAGATTTTTTAATTAAAAAAAATATTTTTATATTAGCAGTTAAGCCAAGTTTTGGATGCTCAACAAAAAAAATTTATTCTAAAGTGACAAAATTTAGAAAAGCTAGATTTAACAAACCAACAAAAAGTATGTTTAATTTAGATTTTTTAAAAAAAATGAATAATGACCTGGAATTAATTGCGCTAAATAAATACCAAAAACTTAATACTTTAAAATTTTTTTTAGACGAATTGTCCAAGGTAGAATTTGTTAGAATGACTGGTTCAGGTTCAGCAATTATTGCTTATTTTAAAACATATAAATTGTGCAAAGAGGCTGAAAAAAAAGTAAAAAAAGAATTTAAAAATTATTGGTGTAAGACAGCAAAAACTATATAATTTTTTTTTTTTATGTTATATGAAGATAATATTGGGGCTTAGCCAAGTGGTAAGGCACGGGTTTTTGGTACCTGCATCCTAGGTTCGAATCCTAGAGCCCCAGCCATATATGATTAAATTTTTAGATAAATTCCTAACAAGAACTAATAACTTAGATTATATAGCTAAAGGTTTTAAAGATTTATCAAAACATACTCCAGCACAAAAAATTTTTGACTCAATAAACAAATTTTCTTCAAATAGTAAAATTAGATATGTTGGTGGTTGTGTAAGAAAGATTATTAAAAAAGAAAATGTTGATGATATTGATCTTGCTACAAATTTAAATCCACAACAAGTTTGTGAAGCTCTTAAAAATAGTAATATAAATTTTTATAAGACTGGAATTGAACATGGTACCGTAACAGCCGTTATAAAAGATCATAGATTTGAAATAACGAGTCTGAGAGTAGATACTGAGACTGATGGTAGGCATGCAGAAGTTAAGTTTTCAACTGACTGGAAAAAGGATGCCTCAAGGAGAGATTTTACAATCAACTCAATTTATGCTGATGCTGAAGGTAATTTATTTGATCCATTTAATGGAAAAGAAGATTTAGAAAATGGTTTAATTAAATTTATTGGTAATCCAGAAAAAAGAATTAAAGAGGATTATTTGAGAATTCTTCGTTATCTAAGATTTTTTTTAAACCACTCAATGTATAAACATGACAGTCAAATTTTAACAATAATCAAAAAAAACTTACATGGCGTTTCTAATTTATCTAAAGAAAGATTAATAGATGAATTGAAAAAATTTATAAAATCTCATGTTTTAATGAAACTTTCAAAGGATAAATTCTCTGTTGAGCTATTTGAAATTATTTTTCCACAAATTAAAACAATTAAACTTTTTTCTAACCTTAATACTTTTGCTAAAGCAAAGCTTCAAGAGGCAAATTTTATATTTTTACTTTCCTTGTTAGTAATTGATGGATCAGATAATGCTGATTATTTTATTTATAAGTTTAACATTTCAAAAAAAGACCAAAGAAGATTAAAAATAATTGATAAATTTTATAAAGAAAAAATTAACGCAGTGTCATTCTCAGAAAAAAATTTAAATAAATTTTTCTACTTTTATGGTAAAGAGGCTGTAATAGATGTCCTGAGTTATAGGTTATTTTTTTCAAAAAAAATTGATAAAAAATTACTTGATTTTATCAATATATTTAAGTCTAAAGTTTTGCCAACTATGCCAGTTGGTGCAAGAGTGTTAATGGAAAAATATGATATTCCAGAAGGTAAAACTTTAGGAAATAAACTTAAGATGATTGAGGAAGAGTGGGTTAATAATAATTTTCAATTATCTGAAAAAAAAATAAGCAAAATTGTAAACCGTTAAATATATTTAACGTCCTTAATTTCAAAATTTTTAATTCCAGCTGGTGTTTTGATTTCTACAAGATTGTTCTTATTTTGACCTATAAGTCCTTTACCTATTGGAGATTGAAAATAAATAAGTTTTTGTTTTAAGTCAGCCTCATCTTTACCTACAATTTTGTAATTTATTTTTTCACTTGTATCCAAGTTTTCAAGATAAACAGTGGAACCAAATATTACTTTACCGTCATTAATTAATTTAGTGACATCAATTACATTGGCTCTTGCAATAATGTCGTTTATTGCCGTAATTCTACCTTCGCTGTAAGATTGCTCCTCCTTAGCGGCATGATATTCCGCATTCTCTTTTAAATCACCATGAGATCTAGCCTCAGCAATAGCCGCAACTATCTCTGGTCTTTTCTTTTCTTTTAAAAAAACCAATTCTTCTTTTAATTTTTCTAATCCATTTAATGTTAAAGGTTCTTTATCCATATTATTTCCACTTAGCTAAAGGAGGAAGTGACATCAAAATTCCCTCCACATTCCCACCAGTCTGTAATCCAAATTTAGTACCCCGGTCATAAAGTAAATTAAATTCTGCATACCTTCCTCTTTTAATATATTGAATTTCTTTATCTTTAATAGTCCATTTTTTTTTTATTTTTTTTCTAATAATTCTATTAAACATCATTTGAAATGTAACGCCTGCATCTCTTACAAATTTAAAATCTTTTTCAAAATTATTTTTTTTATAATCAAAGAAAATTCCACCAATACCTCTGGCTTCTTTTCGATGTGGAAGATAAAAATATTCATCACACCACTTTTTATATTTTTTATAATAACTCTTGTGGTGTCGGCTGCACATATTATTTAATGTTTGGTGAAAATCTTTTTTTTCTGAATCATCTTTTTTTGATGGTGTTATATCCATACCACCACCAAACCATTGTTGAGTTGTGCATATGTATCTAGTATTGAAATGCATTGCAGGTATTAAGGGATTTTTCATATGCATTACTACAGACATACCTGATGCCCAAAATCTAGGATCTTTTTGAGCTCCAGGAATATTTTTTTGAAATTTTTTTGAAAATCTTCCATAAACCTTAGAAAAATTTACACCAACTTTATCAAATACTTTTCCATCTTTTAGTATTCTATATTCACCTCCACCCTCATCTCTATTTTGATTTCTTTTCCAAGTAGTGGATTTAAATTTTACTTTATTTCTCTCTATAACACTTATGTCATTACAAAATGCATCTTGTAATAACTTAAACCAATTGCCTGTTAGATCTTTTTTGATATCTAAATCCATTTTGTTTGTTTTAAACATTCAGCCAATATAATTGCAACTGATGATGCTAGATTTAATGAACGTTTATTATTCTCCATAGGTATCTTTAATCTGTTTTTTATTAATTTATGTATTGTTTTTGGTACTCCGGCACTTTCACGCCCAAATAAAATTGTATCATTTTTCTCAAATTTAAACTCAGTGTAAGATACAGATGCTTTAGTAGTCATCAATATAATTCTTTGGTCTTTTTTTGATTTGAAAAAAATATCAGCACTTTGATAAAATTTAATATCTTTCTCATCCAAATAATCCATAACAACTCTTTTAAATCTTTTGTCTGACAGCAAGAATCCACATGGTTCAATTATTTCAAGTTTAGCGCCAAGACAGGCACATGTTCTAATTATTGCAGCTGTATTCTGAGGTATATCAGGTTCAAATAAAGCTATTTTGGGCACTTCTTCAGTTAATTTATGTGTCATTGTATCTATAGAAAAAATACTATTTTATTATATTAAATCATATATTAAATAAGCAAAATTTAAAATTTACATATGTCTGATAAAAAACCAGAAAGAAGAGAATTTTTATTTACAGCCACATATGCTGTAGGAGCAGTAGGAGTTGGTGCGGTAGCGTGGCCGATGATTGATCAAATGAATCCTGATGCATCAGTAAAAGCTTTGTCTAGCACCGAAGTGGACGTTAGTTCTGTAACTCCCGGAAAAACAATTACTGTTCTTTGGAGAGGTAAACCAGTTTTTATTAGAAGAAGAACCCAAGATGAAATTACAGAAGCAAGATTAGTAAAAATGGAAGATCTAAAACATCCTGAAAAAGATGAAGATCGAGCAAAAAATCCAGAGTGGCTAGTGATGCTTGGGGTTTGTACCCATTTAGGATGTGTTCCTTTAAATGACAAGGGAGATTATGATGGTTGGTTTTGTCCGTGTCACGGATCACACTATGACACATCTGGAAGAATACGAAAAGGTCCAGCACCTTTAAATATGGCAATTCCAAAATATGAATTTGTCAATGCTAATACAATTAAAATTGGATAATAATAAATGAGCGACAACGAATATATTCCTAAATCAAAATTTGGAAAATGGTTTAATGACAGACTTCCGCTACTTTCGTTAGCAAGTCATCTAACTGAATATCCAACTCCTAAAAATTTAAATTATTGGTGGACATTTGGTGGAATATTAACTTTTTGTTTAATTACTCAAATAGTAACAGGGTTAACATTGGCTATGCACTACATTGCCCATGCAGACATGGCATTTGAAAGTGTTGAACACATTATGAGAGATGTAAACTATGGATGGTTAATTAGATATATACATGCAAATGGTGCTTCAATGTTTTTTTTGGCAGTTTATATTCATATTTTTAGATCTTTATTCTATGGATCTTACAAATCTCCTAGAGAGATCATATGGATAATTGGAATTATTATTTATTTATTGATGATGGCGGCTGCATTTATGGGATATGTTTTGCCATGGGGACAAATGAGTTTCTGGGGGGCAACAGTTATAACTAATCTTTTTAGCGCAATACCTTTGGTCGGTGAAGGGATTGTAAATTGGTTATGGGGAGGTTACTCAGTTGATAATCCTACTTTAACAAGATTCTTTACACTACATTATTTAATACCTTTTTTAATTGTAGGACTTGTAGTTCTGCATATATGGGCGTTGCACATTCCAGGAAATAACAATCCAATTGGAATAGATATTAAAAAACCTTCTAAAGATACAGTGCCATTTCATCCATACATTGTGATTAAGGATGGTTTTGCCTTACTGATGTTTATGATTGTGTTTGCATTTTTTGTTTTTTATTCACCAAATATTTTAGGCCATGCTGACAATTACATAGAAGCTAACCCACTTGTAACTCCAGCACATATTGTTCCTGAGTGGTATCTATTGCCATTTTATGCAATTTTAAGATCTGTACCTGATAAGTTACTGGGAGTAGTTGCAATGTTGTCAGCTATTTTAATTCTAGCTGCGTTACCTTGGTTGGACACTTCAAAAATTAGATCTGCAGTATTTAGACCCCTATATAAACAGTTTTATTGGATACTCTTGGCAGATGTTTTAATCCTAGGATACATCGGAGCGATGCCAGCTGCAGGTCTTTATTTATTAATTGGAAGAGTTGCAACGGCCTATTATTTCCTTCACTTCTTAGTTATTCTGCCTGTTCTTGGGTTTAAAGAAAAGACCATTCCTGTTCCTTTAAGTATTACGGAATCTGTTCTTGGAGGCTCTCCAAATCTAGCTATGGCAAAAAATAAAGAAAGTTTAAATAAATAGGGTGAAGAATTTTATAAAATTATTATCAATTATATTCATAGTTTTCTTTACAACTGCACAATCAAATTCAGCTGAAAAATTTGATTATTTAAAAACCGATTGGAGCTTTAAAGGACTTTTTGGAAAATTTGATAGAGGATCACTTCAAAGAGGCTATCAAGTTTATACGGAGGTTTGTTCTTCTTGTCATTCTATGAAATATGTTAGTTACAGAAACTTAGGAGAAAAAGGTGGCCCTGAATTTTCAAAAGAAGCAGTAAAAGTAATAGCAGCATCTTTTGAAGTAAATGATGGTCCAAATGCGGATGGTGAAATGTTCACAAGACCAGGAAAACCATCAGATAAATTTGTTAAGCCTTATGAAAATGTTAAAGCATCTCAAGCAGCAAATGGTGGGGCATATCCACCAGATATGTCTGTTTTAGTTAAAGCAAGAGGGGGTGGGGTAGATTATATTTATTCTTTGTTGCAAGGTTACGAAGATGCACCAAGTGAAATGATTTTAGATGAGGGTGTTCATTATAATAAGTACATGTATGGAAATAAAATTAAGATGTCAGCACCACTTTCAGAGGGTATAGTTGAATATGGAGATGGAACTGAAGCAACAGTTGAGCAGATGTCAAAAGATGTAACTACATTTTTAATGTGGACTGCTGAACCACATTTAGAAACTCGCCACCGGATGGGCTTTAAAGCAATCGTGTATTTGATTATTCTTACAATTTTAGTTTACTTTAGTATGAAAAGAATTTGGTCACGTATTGAAACGGAAGTTTAATACATCACCATCTTTAACAATATAATCTTTTCCTTCTAATCTCATTTTGCCATTTGTTTTAGAGTTAACCCAACCATTGTTAGTAATAAAATCATTATAAGAAACAGTTTCTGCTCTAATAAACCCTTTTTCAAAATCAGTGTGAATTTCACCGGCTGCTTTTGGTGCAGTACAATTTTTTTCAATGGTCCACGCTCTTGTTTCTTCTGGTCCAGATGTAAAATAAGTTTCTAATTCTAGTAATTGGTAACCTTTCTGAATCAACATATCCAAACCCGTTTCTTTTAAACCAATCATTTCCATGTAATTTTTTCTCTCTTCATTTTCCAACTCATTAATTTGGTTTTCTATGTCGGCAGAAACGATCAGGGTATTTTCTTCACTAAATTTAGTAATAAAGTTTTTTGTATATTTGTTTCCATTTTGAACACTTTGTTCATCTACATTGCATACAAATATTCTTGGTTTTATAGAAAGTAATCCACTTTGATTTAAATTTTTTTTATCAAACTGATCTTTCAAAACAGATAAATCTTTATCATTATTAATACAATCTAATGCTATTTCTAATATCTTGAGCTGTTCTTCATCAACATTTTTTTTATTATTTTTTTCCAATCTTTTTTCGATAGATTCCAAGTCAGCTAACATCATTTCAGTTTCTATAATTTCCAAATCTCTAATTGGATCAACTGTTGGGTTTACATTCTGAATGTCATCAGAGTCAAAACATCTAATCATATGAATAATGGCATCTACCTCTCTTATGTGAGACAAGAATTTGTTACCTAAACCCTCACCCTTAGATGCTCCTTTGACAAGCCCAGCAATATCAACAAAAGAGATAGTAGTATTGATTATTTTTTTTGAAATAGATATTTTTGCAAGATTATTCAATCGGTCATCAGGTACTGGAACAACTCCAACATTTGGATCAATTGTACAAAAGGGAAAATTTGCAGCCTGTGCTTTGCTTGAATTTGTTAATGCATTAAATAATGTTGACTTACCAACATTTGGTAAACCTACTATTCCACATTTAAAACTCATTATTTATTATTTACAGTGCTAGAAAATAAATCTAACTTTTTCTTAATTAGATCTCCAATTGAATCATTTATATTTTTAGAAATTTTATCAATTCCAATAAGCTCATCCTCATCAAAGTTTTGCAAAACATAGTCACCAATTTCAATTTTGTCATTGGGTTTACCGATTCCAATTCTTACTCTCGAATAGTCTTTGCCAATAAATTTATCAATTGATGCAATTCCATTATGACCAGCGCTCGATCCTCCAAATTTTGCTTTAATTTTTCCAAATTCGACGTCAAGATCATCATGAAAAACTATCACATCTTCAGCATCGAACTTAAAATATTCTAATAGTTCTCTAATACAAATTCCTGAGTTGTTCATAAAAGTTAATGGTTTAATCGCATAAACTTTCTCACCCTCAATATTTCCAGTAGTTAATAGCCCTTTAAATTTTGGTTTTTGTTTTGATAAGCCAAATTTTTTATTAATCGTGTCTATAATTTTAAAACCAACATTATGACGATTATTTTCACTATCTGGTGTTGGATTGCCAAGACCTACAAATAAAAGCATAAATTTTTATTGGAATTTAAATTTCAATTTAATTAATTATTTTTTAGGTTCAGCAGCTTTTTTTTCTTCACCTTCTTTTTTTTCACCCACAGCTCCTTCTGCCGCTGGCTTGTCTCCTTCTGCTGATCCTTCTGTGGTTTCGCCTTCAGCTGCTTCTGCTTCAGCTGGTTTCTCAGGTTCTTTCATGACTGTTGGTGCTGCTAAAGTTGCAATAACGAAGTCTCTTCCTTGAATTGTTGGTACTACTTCACTATCTAATTTAATAGATGAAATCTTAAAACTTTCACCAATATCTACGCCATCAAGGTCCAATGTTAGTTTGCCAGGAATTTTTTCACTTGGGCACTTAAGTTCAACTTTTCTTCTAACTATATTAAGAACTCCACCTCTTTTTAGGCCAGGAGATTTTTCATGGTTAATGAATTCTACAGGCACTTCTATTCTAATTTTGACTCCAGGAACAACTCTTAAAAAATCTACATGTATTGGTTCGTCAGTTAAAACATCATAAATTACTTCTCTAGGTAATACATTTTGATCTTTACCGTTTAACTTAAGAGTGATTATGTTTGATAAAAAATTCTCTTTTTCTATTGTTGATTTCAATATTTTTTTTGAAACAGAAATTTTTTCATTTTCACCTTTTCCACCATAAATTATAGCAGGAACATTCCCTCCACCCCTAATGGCACTCAAATCACCCTTAGTTTTGTTATTTCTAGTATTTGCGTCTAATGAAATCATAAAAACATAGGCTTTTAGCGCATGTTCTAAAATATCTCAAGGTAATTATTTAAATAAATCTGAAACGGATGTTGAATTAGAAATCCTTTTAATAGCCTCTGCCATAAGGTCCGATATTGGCAAAACCTCAATGTTCTTTGCATTTTTAACTTTTTCACCATTATCAATTGTATCTGTGATCACTAAATTTTTTATAACTGAACTCTTAATTTTTTTAACCGCATCACCACTAAGCACACCGTGTGTGATGTAAACATAAACTTCTTTTGCGCCCCTATCTTTAAGTGCTTTTGCTGCATTAACAATAGTTCCACCGGAGTCAATTATATCATCAACAATAACACATGTTTTATCTTTTACATTTCCAATTACATTCATAACTTGAGACTGACCAGGCTTTGGCCTTCTTTTATCGACAATAGCCAAACCCACGTTGAGAAGTTTGCCTAAAGCTCTAGCTCTTTCGGTTCCGCCAACGTCAGGCGCAACACAAATAATATTTTTACTTTTAATCTTTCTTTTTGCATGTCTTGCAAAAATGGGTGTAGCAAAAAGATTATCAACTGGAATATCAAAAAAACCTTGAATTTGTCCAGCATGTAAGTCTACTGTCACAACCCTATCTGCACCAGCCTTTGTAATCAAGTTCGAAACTAATTTGGCTGATATAGAGGTTCTTGGAACAACCTTTCGATCTTGCCTTGCATAACCAAAATAAGGTATTACCGCGGTAATATTTTTAGCTGAGGATCTTTTAAGAGCATCGATACAAAGTAACAATTCCATTAAATTGTCATTAGCAGGAGAAGATACAGATTGAATAATAAAGATACTATTTCCTCTAATGTTTTCATTTATTTCAATGTAAATTTCCCCATCAGAAAATTTTCTTATACTTGAGTTTACAAGTTTAGATTTAAGAAATTTAGCAATTTTTTTGCTAAGGGGTTTGTTGCTGTTTCCAGATAATAATTTCATTAAATGTTTAATTAATCACAATTATTGAAATATTTCTACCATAATCAGTGTGTTTGAGATTTAAAGATCTTCGCGCACTAAAAAAATTATTTTTTTCTTTAAAAGTATCAATATTTAATAGATCAATATTTTTAATTTTGTTCAATTTAACTTGTTTTTTTACATAATTAGGCAAATCAAAATAAATTCTATTTTTATTAATTTTAAAAAAAGCAGTATTTTTTTTATTTTTTTTTATAAATTTATCTTTGAATTTTTTTCCAACTTCATAATTTTCTCTAGATATGCTTGGTCCAATAGCTACTGTCATGTCTTGTTTTTTACAGCCTTTTTTAAACATAAATTTTATGACTTTTTGAATAATCCCTTTATATGCACCGCGCCAGCCTGCATGAATGGCAGCGATCATCTTTCTTTTTTTGTCAAAAATTAAAATAGGCACACAGTCAGCAGTTAAAATTGCTATAGGAAATTTTTTCTTTTCAGTAATTATTGCATCAGCGTTAATACTTTGATTTTTGATCCTTGAATTTTGGTCTAAAAATAAAAGTTTATCCCCATGAATTTGTTTTACTAAAAAAATATTTTTAGATTTTTTGCAAATCTTTCTTTTTATGATTTGAAGGTTTTTTTTAATATCATCTTTTTTGTCATTTGAACTAAACCCACAATTCAAACTTTTATAAATACCTTTTGATACACCACCATTTTTATTAAAAAAACCATGAGTGATATTTGAAAATTTTGATAATTTTTTAGAATAAAACAATTTTAAAATCCTATTTTAGAATTACTACTTGAGTTTTTAATTAACATGACTTTGAATAAGTTACCCATTTCTTTTTCATTAATTAGCCTTTTAAGTCTATAAAATATATCTATTTTTTCAGTAAATGTTTTATTTTTACTAATCATTTCAGCCCTTTTTTTAATACCTAAATTATTTAAAAAATTTTTTTGTGATGTAAAGTTTATATCTAACTTTTGAAAATTTTTGGTAATTTTTTTAATGAAGTAAAAATTTATATTATATGTAATATCCGATTGACCAATATTTTCTAAAACTTTTGAGTATTTTTTTTTATGAATAGCCTGAAGTGTATCCTTCATTTTTTCAGAAAAATAACCATAATCAATAATTAGTAATCCACCTCTATTTTTTTTAATAATTTTGAAAATATCTGTTAAATATTTTAATCCTAACGGTGAATATTCTATAAAATCTTGTTTTTTAGAAATCTTAAAATTAATTTTTTTCTCAATTTTCCTAATATCAATCTTCTGATTTACAAAATGTATTTTTTTTTTGAGATCTACATGAACAAATTTTTCAAACCAAGCATTTTTAACTTTTAAAAACTGTTTAACAGGAATAGCATCAAAAAACTCATTTGCTAAAAAGATACTTGGTAAGTTATTAATCTTTTTTAAATTTTCCACCCATTTAACATTCTTGAATTTAATATTAGTTTTTTGTTTTTTTATTAATTTAGGACTTTTTTCGTGAATGATGAAGGTGCAACTATTAAAAAATAATGGAAATTTTTTAAAACTTTCAATCATTATCTTCATCATCTCCCCATTCCCCGCACCCAATTCAATCAGATTAAATTTTTTTGGTGATCCTAAGCTTTCCCAATAACTTATTGTCCAAATAGCTATCATTTCAGAAAAGAGTCTTGAAATATTTGGAGCAGTTGTAAAGTCACCAGCCATTCCAAATGGATCTTTATTCATGTAGTACCCATTTATCTTATCGTACAGGCAATAATTAATGAACTTGTCTAAAGGTATTTTATGATTTTTTTTTAGTATCATCTTTTAAATAGTACAAAAAGAGGCCTGTTAAAAAAAACACGCAACTTATTAATTGGCCCATTGTTAAATCAAGAATTAAATATCCCAATTGGTCATCAGGCACACGAAAATACTCAGCAAAAAATCTTAAAATAGAATAAAAAACTAAAAATAAGGCTGATAATTTTCCAGGTACCTTTAATTTACTTTTATTCCAAAAAAATATCATTATTAAGAACAGAAAAACTCCCTCTAATATAGCCTCATATAACTGTGAGGGGTGGCGATATAGATTATCGATTTGAATAAATTGAACTGCCCATGGCACAGATGTTTCGTGGCCATATAATTCTGAATTTATAAAATTAGCAATTCTACCAAAAAAGATTCCAACAGGTGAGACTAAAGCAATAATATCCAAATATTCAAAAACATCATCTTTATATTTTTTTGAAAACAAAATACTTGCAATAATTATCCCAATTACACCACCATGAAAAGACATCCCACCTTGCCAGATCTTAATTATATCCAGAAAATTATTCAGATAATAATCAAAATCATAAAAAAATACATAACCTAGTCTTCCACCCAATATTAAGCCTATAATTACATAAGTAATATAATCATCAAACTTATTTTTAACATTATTAAGGATAAAAAATTTTTTTGCCAAATACCAACCTAGCAAAATACCCACAATATAAGCTAAAGAATACCATCGAATTTCTAACGAGAAAATTTCAATTGCGACTGGGTCAAAATTATTAATGAACATTATAAATTAAAATAATAGGGTATAAGTACATTATGTAATTAAATAAATATATGAAAAATTCTAAATTTGTACTTGATAAAATTACCAAACTATTTGAGCAAGGCCTCGTTTCATCTCGAGATTTAACTAATGAATTGATGACAATTTTAAAATCTAAAAGAGATGAAATAGTCTTTAAAATGAAAATCACAAGCAAAGATGAATTTGAAGTTTTATCTAAAAGAGTAGAAAATTTAGAAAAAAAAATAAAAAAACTAAATACCCAAAGAAAGAAGAAAACTAAACGGGTAAAACAATCCTAACACCAAGACCGTTTAAGTTTGATTTTTCTAATTTTACATTGCCTCCATGAGAGCGAATAATATCAGAAGCAATTGATAGACCAAGGCCAACACTTGATTTTGTCTCGGCTCTTCCTCTATCTATCTTATAAAACGGTTTAAACACATTATCATATTCAATTTCAGGAATGCCAGGGCCATCATCTTCAATTTTTATGAATATATTTGTAGTTTTTTTTGAGAGCTCTATATTGACTTTCTTTCCATATTTTAATGCATTATCAATTAAATTGTTAACACATCTTCGGATTAGATTTTTTCTGCCATTGAAATAAATTCTAGCTAATAAATTTTTTGATATATTTTCATTATTATATTTCTTAATAATTTCCTCAATTAGATCACTAAGATTAAATAATTCATCCTTTTCCAAATATGATGAGCTAGTAAATTGAAGATACTCATTTAGCATTTTTTCCATTTCATTTATATCTTCTGTTAATTTATTGGCAATATTCTTATCTTTAATGAATGCTGTTTGTAATTTCATTCTGGTTAAGGGAGTTCTTAGATCATGACTTATGCCAGACAACATTTCAGATCTTTGGTTTAGATGCCTTGAAATTCTCTTTCTCATTCTATCAAATTCGATTCCAGCTTGTCTAATTTCAGCTGCTCCTGAAGGCTTAAATTCCTCAACTCCCTCTCCCTTGCCAAATCTTTCAGCAGCTTTTGCTAAAGCAGTAATAGGTCTTGTTTGGTTTTTTAAAAAAATTAAAGAAATGATGATCATTATTAAAGCTGGTACAGTGATCCACAAGCCAAATATTCGTGCGGAAGAGCTTGTTAATCTATCTCTTGGAACTAAAAATTTAAAATATCCATTTTGATACTTAATTCTTACATCAGCTAATTCTTTGTAGCTAGTGGTATCAAACCAAAAATAAGTATTTCCAAAGTTTGATTTTAATTCTCTTCTTAAGGTTCTATCTATTGGGCTGAACCATCTTTCATCGAAACTAAAAATAAAATTTTCATCCTCAATAAACTCTATGTTTAAATCTTGATGGACAGAAAATAGAGAAGTTATTTCATCTTTGTTGTAATTGTCATTGCTATAAACTTCAATAAATGTGTTAATTTCATTCACCAAGGCTTTCGTCATACCCTTGTTAGTTTTTATCCAAAGACTATCAAAAAAAACTATAGTTATGAGTAATTGAAGCACTATCACAGGCACTGCTACAATTAATAAAGCTCTGTAAAATAATCTTTTAGGTAATAAATTTTTTACAAATTTATTCAATCCATAAAACATATCCAGCCCCCCTTATAGTTTGAAGAAATTTTGGATTTTTAGGATCTAATTCAATTTTTTTTCTTAGTCTTGTGATAATTACATCAATGGATCTTTCTTTATCCAAATCAATTAATTTACCTATTTCCATTCTCTCAAAAGTTTTACCAGGACTATTTATCATTTTTTCTAATATAATTTTTTCAGTATTATTAATTTTAAACTCTAAATTATTTTTAAAAATTAATTGTTTATTAAGGTCAATCTTAATATTTTCAAATTCAATAACTCTCTTCAAATCACTTTTTTTAGTCTTATCTAAAATATTTTTAATTCTCAAAAGTAACTCTTTTGGTTCAAAAGGTTTTGGTAGATAGTCGTCAGCTCCAACCTCAAGCCCTTCAACTCTTTCATTGGACTGACCTTTTGCTGTTAATAATATTATTGGTGTATCTAATTCATCCTTATGTTCTTGAATAAATTCTAAACCACTTTTACCAGGCATCATTATATCCAGAATTATTAGGTCAAACTTAATAATTTTTATTTTTTCACTAGCATCCTCTCCGCTATCTGCCACCGTGATTAAATATTTATTTTCGTTTAAATATCTCTTAACTAACAACCTTATTCCTTCATCATCGTCAACCACTAGTATATGTGCTAAAAAATCATCCATCTATAATTTTACTTAAAACACTATCAAAATTAATTACCTCTTCAGATTTAGAATTTAGTAATGCGTTGTAAATCCTTTTTTTTTGATTCTGAAAAATTTCATAAAAGATCTTTTTACCTTTATCGTTAAGAAACACTTGTTTTATTCTGGTATCTTCTATATTTTTTTTAAATTCAATAACCTCAAGTTTAATCAAATCTTTGAGAACCCTATTAAGGCTTTGTTTAGTGATTTTAAGCCTTTTAAGTAACTCAGAAATTGAAATTCCTTCATACATAGACAATAAGTGAATTACTTTGTTATGAGCTAAACCAATAGAGTATTTATCCAAAACCTTTTTAGAATCAGAAAAAATTTCACGATATCCTATAAATAATTTCTCAATTAAGTTTTTAAGCTGATCATCTTTTAAATATAAAAGTTCTTTCATTATGGGTAAGTTATATTGACATATTACAGATACAAAGATAATTTTCAGTAATAATTTTTATTTCATAAATGATACCTTACGATAAAAGATCTGGAAAAATTTGGTATAATGATGCCCTTGTAGACTGGGCTGACGCCAAGATACACGTTTTAAACCACGGACTTCATTATGCTAGCTGTGTTTTTGAAGGAGAACGAGTTTATGATGGCTCCATATTCAAATTAGAAGAACATACAGCAAGACTTTTTTATTCTGCAAAAAGAATGGGAATGACAATTCCTTATACTGAAAAAGAAATAAATGATGCTAGTGATAAAATTATTTCAGTTCAAAATGTAAAAAATGGATATGTCAGACCTACCATTTGGAGAGGTAGTGAAATGATGGCGATATCTGCTCAGCAAACAAAAGTTCATGTGGCTATAGCGACTTGGGAGTGGGGCTCTTACTTTGATCCAAAACTAAAAGTAGAGGGGATTAAATTAAATATCTCAAACTGGAGAAGACCAGCCCCTGATTCAATTCCGTGGGACACTAAGGCATCAGGTTTATATATGATCTGCACTTTATCAAAACATGAAGCGGAAAAACAAGGATATGCAGATTCATTAATGTTGGATCATGAAGGTAATGTTGCGGAGGCAACTGGTGCAAATATTTTTTTTAAGGATAAAAATGGAGAATTGCACACTCCAATTCCAGACTCTTTTTTAGATGGAATAACAAGAAGAACGGTTGTGGAAATTGCAAAATCTAAAGATATTAATGTAAATGAAAGAAAAATTAATCCGTCTGAACTTTCTAATTTTGTTGGATGTTTTTTAACTGGAACAGCGGCAGAAGTAACACCGGTATCATGTATTGCTGAAAATCAATTTAAGGTTTGTGAAACGATAATTGACTTAAATGAGAGCTATCAGACTTTAGTTAGAAAGAAAAAAACAGCTTAATCTTTGTTGTCTTCGGATATCGCGTGGTCAATTCCTTTGCGCATGTAATCATACCCAGTGAAAAGAGTTAAAAATGCTGAAAGCCAAAGAAGAACAATACCAACTGTTTGAGCATTGTAGTCTTGAAAATTTATAATTTTATTTCCTATTTCACCTGATAACAAGAGTGCTATTGAGATCATTTGCAACACTGTTTTTAATTTTGCTAGATTTGATACTGGAAGTTTTATTTGTCCTTTAGCTAGAAATTCTCTAAGTCCTGAAATTAATATTTCTCTAGTCAGTATAATAATTGCTGCAATAACTTCATAGTTTCTTATTGTGCCATCCATAACTAAAAGTATAAGTGCGGTTGCAACAATAATTTTATCTGCAATTGGATCCAATAGCTCACCTAGTTTAGATTCTTCACCTAACATCCTAGCCAACATTCCATCTAAGAAATCTGTAAACGAAGCTATAACAAATAATATTAAAGCAGTTAAATTTCCATAAAAACCAGGAAGGTAAAAAGCTAAAACAAAAAATGGGACTATTATTATTCGTCCTATTGTTAGAATATTTGGAATTTTACTAAGCATAATTATTCGTGAAAAAAGTTATATACCTTTTTAGCAACTTTTTCCTCTACACCCTCAACTGTCTTAATTTCGTCAAAACTTGCTGATTCAACGGCTCTTGCTGAACCAAAATGGTTTAATAGTGCTCTTTTTCTAATAGATCCAATACCTTCTATTTGGTCTAGTAGTGATTTTGTAATTCCTTTGGCTCTTTTAGCTCTATGAGAGTTGATTGCAAACCTGTGTGCTTCATCACGAAGTCGTTGCATAAAAAACAGAGTAGGGTCATTTTTTTCAAATTTAAAAGATTCACCTTTGTAAAAAAAAGTCTCATCACCACTATTTCTCATCTTACCCTTTGCAATAGCAATCATAGGTAGGTCATGTAAACCAAACTCATCTAGCACTTCTTTAGCAGATGAGTACTGACCTTTTCCGCCATCAATTAGTATTAAATCTGGTAAAGTTAAATAGTTCCCTTTCTCGAGCATAGCTCGCTTAAATCTTCTTGTAAGAACCTCTTTTAACATCGCAAAGTCATCTTGTTCAGCACCCTTTGTTTTAATATCAAACTTTCTATATCTCTTTTTAATAAACCCCTCATTCCCAAAAGTAATCATTGCCCCAACGCTGTTTGTTCCAGAAATATGGCTGTTATCGTAAACTTCAACTAAGCTTATGCCATTTTTAAGATTAAATTTTTTAGATACGCCCTCAAATAGGTTTTTATTATTGTTTGTTTCATAAATTTTTCTATTTAATGATTCTTTGGCATTTTTTTCTGCCATTGCAATAACTTTTGCTTTTGTCCCTTTTTTAGCTACATTAATAGAAATAGTATTATTTTCTTTTTTACTTAAAGTTTCCTCAATTAGTTTTTTATCTTTAATGTCTGAATTAATGATTATTAATTTTGGTACATTTTTATTTTCATAAAATTGCATTAAAAAAGAAGACATTATTTCCTTAACATCTTGATCAGGGTCGTGCTTTGGAAAATAGGCTTGGTTACCCCAATTTTGTTTAGATCTGTAAAAAAAAACCTGAATGCAAGTTTTGCCAGATTCTTTATATGCAGCGATAACATCAGCATCCACAAGATTTGCTTCATTAATTCTTTGTGATGATTGAATTATATTTAATGATTTAATTCTATCTCTAAAAATAGAAGCTCTTTCAAAATCAAGTTTTTCACTTGCCTCTTCCATTTGTTTAGATAGGTTTTTTTGAATATCTCTTGATTTACCTGATACAAATTGAATGGCATGATCAACAGATTTTTCATAATCTTCTTTATTAATATAATCCACACATGGTCCTGAGCATCTTTTTATTTGATAAAGTATACAGGGCCTTTTTCTATTCTTAAAAGTTGTGTCATCACAAACCCTTATTTGAAATATTTTTTGAAGCATCTTTATCGTCCAGTTTGCTGTTCCAGCAGATGCAAAAGGTCCAAAATAAAAACCTTCTTTATCTTTTTTTCCCCTGTGTTTTGTAACTTGTGGCCATTGATCTTTATTGCCAATAAAGACAAAAGGAAACGATTTGTCGTCTTTAAGTAATATATTAAACTTAGGTTTATGTTTTTTAATTAAATTAGCTTCAAGAAGTAATGCTTCACTTTCATTTGCAGTAGTCGTTATCTCTAATTTAAAAGTTTGAGATAACATTCTTGCTGTTCTAATAATATGGTTTTTTTCAGCTACATAGCTCTTTAACCTATTGGGGAGATTTTTTGCTTTTCCTACATACAAAATTACATCTTTGTGATCAAGCATCCTATAAACTCCAGGGCTCTTGGGAATTAAGGGTAGCTCTTTTCTAATTACGTCTTTGCCTAATTCAGAGCTTTTCATGACTTCTTTTTTTGGTAATTTGGATACCAACAGACGCACATTCTTTTATGATTTCTAATTTTTCTATTTGAAGCATTATTTTTCCAATTCGCTTATCCTTAAATAGTACATCAAAAACATCTTCCGCAAGTGTTTCTAAAAAATTGTAGTGCTTATTTTTTGCAAGTTTTGTAATTAATTTTACAACCTGACCATAGTTAACAATAGACTTAATATCCTTATCATTTGTTGGTTTTCTATCTTCGTAATCAATTTCTAAACTGAATTTTACTCTTTGAGTTTTTTCTTTCTCAAAATCATAATATCCAAGTTTTAAATCTAAAATTAACTCTTTAATAAGAATTTTTTTTTCATAATTAAATAATTTTTTATTTTTATCAATTTTTATAATATTTAAATTGTTTTTTTTCATTCTTTTCCTATTACATCTGGTGTTTGCCAGTTTAAGCTTTGTCCACTGTCTATTGCAATTATTTGACCTGTAATTGAGCTGTTTTTGATAAAAAAGTCAACAGCAGAACATATGTCTTTTACATTTACCTGTTGTTTTAAGGGTGTTGCTAAATATTGTTTTTTAAAATGTGCCTCTGTTTGTCTTTTATTTTTTATGGTTGGTCCAGGTGCAATTCCATTAACCCTTATATTTGGAGCTAATTCCATAGCACTAGTTTTTGTAAGAGTATAAAGTCCAGTTTTGCTTAAAGTGTAGGAAAAGAAAAAAGGAGTTAGTTTAAATACTCTTTGATCAATTATATTAATAATATTATTATTTTTACCTTTTATATTTTTTGAAAACTCTTTTGTAAGATATGCAGGTGCTTTTAAATTTACATCCAAGTGTCGATTCCAGCTCTTAGAAGAAAAATTTTTGAGACTGTCATTTTCAAATAACGATGCATTATTTATTAAGCAATCAAAATATTTCAATTTTAATTTTGAGAATTTAATAATTTTTTTTAAATCTTGTTCTTTTGCAAGATCACCTTTTACTAAGTAAACTTTTGTTTTATTTCTTAATAATTCTTTTTGTAATTTCTCAGCTTCTTTTTTTGAGGTGTTATAATGAATTACCATTTCAACTCCTGGACCTGAGAGATTTTTGGCAATAGCAGCACCAATTCTAGTTGCGGCCCCAGTAATAATTATCTTGTTTGCTTCCATTTTTTCTTACCTTTTTGTGCTCTTGTACCAGGCAAACCCATTGTAGATCTACCTTTTGGATATGCTCTGTTTTTTTGGTTATAGTGTTTTATTTTTGGGTTTAAAACAATTTCTAATTCAGATGCTTCTAAATTTCTTATTTCATCTCTAATTTTACCAGCCTCTTCAAACTCAAGGTTTGTTGCAGCATCTTTCATTCTTTTATTTAATACTTTTAAGTGTTTCTTCAAGTTTCCACCAATATTGTCTCCAGCGCCTACTTTTAGATAATCTTTTTCATAGACATTTTGCAAAACATCGCTGATTTCTCTTTTGATAGATACGGCATCAATATTGTGTTTTTTATTATATGCAACTTGGATCGCTCTTCTTCTATCGGTTTCCTGTATGGCTTTTTTTATACTTTTAGTTTCTTTATCTGCATAAAGAATAACTCTACCCTCTAAGTTTCTAGCGGCCCTTCCAATAGTTTGAACTAAAGAAGTTTCAGACCTTAAAAATCCTTCTTTATCAGCATCTAAAATTCCAACCAATGCACACTCTGGTATGTCAAGACCCTCTCTTAAAAGATTAATTCCTACTAAGACATCAAAAACACCAAGTCTTAGATCTCTCATTATCTCTATTCGTTCCAATGTGTCGATATCAGAGTGTAAATATCTAACTCTAATACCATTTTCATGAAAATATTCTGTTAAATCCTCTGCCATTTTTTTAGTCAGTGTAGTAACCAAAACTCTAAAATTTTTATCTATTGTTTTTTTGCACTCATACATCAAGTCATCAACTTGATTTTTGGCAGGCTTTATTTCAACTGGCGGATCAATTA